>R22__coassemble_87_pt1 | contig 75015 bp, 65 predicted proteins | sample R22__metabat2_high_PE_030 | metagenome-assembled genome bin R22
TATACTTGGTTCAGATAGTAATGGATTCAAAGGTGTTTAACAATAAAATCGTGAAGAGATGAGAAAGATTGTAGTATTATTTAGCGTTTTGTTTGCGGCAGCAGGGATGCTGAAAGCACAAAATTACGAGAAAGTACTTAAAACCGACTCCACTTCTTGGATTTCATACCATAGAGAACTTGAATCTTCTATAAAAGACCTTGCCTTCGTCAAAAGCATAAATGACACGAATTATCTTTATTTTGCATTTGGAATTGATTATAGTTATGATCCTTCCTTCGTTGGAACTCTGCGAGAAGATGATGGGCGATTATGGATTACTTATGCTGATAACCCAGACAATGAGTATTTGCTTATGGACATGAATTTAGAGGTTGGCGATGAGTTCGTTTTTGATGAAGAGAATAACATAACTGGAACGGTTATGGAGGTTTTGCATGAAAACGGACGAAAAATAATAGTATTTGATCGTGTTTCATATCGTTGGTTTCAGGAGCCATGTATGTTCATAGAAGGGGTAGGAAGGAACATTATGGGTTTTCAACATTATGATGATTACGACCGTTCATACCAGTCTTGCAAGTATGAAAACCAAGAACTTGTTTATTCCACCGAAAATACGCATTTTATAGATTGTGAGATGATTACAGACGGTTTAAGTGATAATGTGGATGAGGTTAATCGAATTGAAATATATCCGAATCCTGTGCAAACCTCAACAAATGTTACTATCAATACCGATTTGGACGAACTATATTGTATTAGTTTTTATAACAACAATGGCGTTCTTGTAAAAACAAAGACAACCAAAAGTAAAATAAACAACATTCCTATTGACGATTTAAATTCAGGGATGTATTTTATAAAAGTGTTTACAAAAAAGAAAGAAATATACAAAACAATTATCATCGCAAAATAAATAAACCCATGAAATTTAAGCCAATTTTATTATTGTTTTCCCTTTGCTTATTTTTACAAGTAAACGGGCAAGATTATTATGACACCATTTGTTGGGTTTGGGTTAATAATCCTCAATATTATGCAATAGCTGGAAATCGGTTCTCTGATAAAAACGAACTTAATTCGTTACTTATTGAAAATCGTGTATGCTATTATGAGCAAGCCTATCCTTTTGCTAAGACCCCAGAATTATTGAAAATCCATGAAATAAGATGTGAAACTGGAGTAAATGTTGATCAGGTAATATCGTCTTTAATCAACAGATTTGGCAATATCTTTTATAATTTTTCAAAAATAGAAATCATTGACGATTTCCCCATGGATTATGATCCTGTTGACTGGATATGGCATGCCCACGCCAACGATTGGCTTTGGCATCTTAAAAAGATAAAAGCTGATCTTGCATGGGATATTACACAAGGAGATATAGATGTAAAAACCGCAGTTCTTGACACCCCTATAGATTACAGTCACCCTGATCTATCTACCGAAATATACCCACATTATGATCCGTATAGCGGAGAGCCAGGCTCTCCTTCGCATTTCCACGGAACTGCGGTGGCCTCATTTGTGTCTGCCGAAACAACAAAACAAGGGGAAACACCGAATGGGGCCCTTGCTTCAATTGGATTTGACACAAAAATGATTACTTACATTTCATCGTCCAATTTAAATACATTTTTGATAAAAGCATTACATAGTTCAACAGTCATGGGAGCTGATGTTTTGGTTTCTTGTGCTGGTGGTTCTCTTGGTTGTTATCCTCACCCACTTACAGGGGAAGATTTGGTTATGAAAGAGATTTTAAACAATGGAACTGTGATAGTAATGCCTGCAGGAAATGGATTAAATAGTGGTTCTTGTAATGACGGTATTCATACAACTGAGCATTATCCATTTAACTCGTCATATGATGAACGCGTCATTGTCGTAACCAGTACAGACTCGTTGGATTGTCATCGTTATATGAAAGATGGAATCGATTATACACATAGTCATTTTCCCACCGTAGACATTTGTGCTCCAGGTTATAATGTGTTTGGAGCAATGCCTATTAACCTTGTTCCTAACCCTAGTTTCCCTTATTATGGAGAGATGACAGGGACTTCTTTTGCTGCACCTATAGTTGCTGGCGCATGCGCCTTGTTAAAATCAATAAACAGAGAGTTTACACCTGGAGAGATACAGTTTTTTATTAAATCAACAGCCGACCCCGTTCAAGACGAATATGATTTTCATGGACTACTTGGCGCAGGCAGGTTAAATGTTTATAGAGCTGTTCAAAAGGCAAATGATTGTTCTCCTATTATCATTTCTTCAAATGAAGCATGGAATGATGATAACACTATAGTATGTGGAATAGAAGTGCTTTCAGGTGGTTGTTTAACCATTACTTCAACAATAGAACTATCAAAGCATAGCCCCATTATTATTCACCCAGGAGGGAGGCTTATTTTAGACGGGGGACGACTAATTTCTTTAGATGACGAGTTATGGCCTGGCATCGAAGTCTGGGGTAACAAGAATGCGCACCAGTATGAGGTCAACGGCAGTTACCAGCAGGGTTATGTGGAGCTGAAAAATGGTGCGACCATCGAGAACGCCATTTGTGCCTTGGAATTATGGAGACCTGGCTATTGGAGCACCACAGGCGGCATCGTCCATGCCGAGGACGCCGTGTTTCGTAACAATCAGAGAAGTGTTCATGCACTATATTACAAGAATCAGAACTACATCAATGGGAAAGAGACAGATTATAATGCATGGTTCAAGCGGTGCCGCTTCATCGTGGACGATGGCTATCTCGGCGATGAAGACCACGTCTTCCACAAGCACGTCGACCTCGACCATGTGCGCGGCCTCAAGTTCCAAGCCTGCGACTTCTCCATGACAGGTTCTTCCGACAACATCTCCTATTGGACCAGCGGCATTGCGGGCTACGAGGCCGGATTTAGCGTTTCGGGTCAGTGCGAAAACAACAACATCTATCCCTGTCCTTCGTATGACAACTCCACATTCTCAGGCTTCCTCTCCGCCATCAGCGCCTTGAACGACGGCACCCGCACACCGCCCACCATCACTGTGACGCACAGCTCTTTCAGCAACAATGACTTTGGCATCTACGTCAACAACCTGAGCAACGTCTCTGTACGCTTCTGCGACTTCGACGTGAAAAGGCGAGACAACTGGCTGTGCGGCGCAGGTGTCTTTCTCGAGAATGCGTACAATTTCGACATTAAAGAAAATACATTGTCGAAAACCAACACCTTCAATGGCAATGGCATCGGCATCATCATAAAGGACTGCGCCGTGCAAAGCAAAGTCTATCGCAACGGTTTCGAGAACCTGCATTGCGGCAACCTGGCCTGGGGCAGGAACATACTGATGAAGTCGTCCAACAACTACATCGGTCTGGAATACGGCTGCAACACGAACACGGGGAACGCCATCGACTTCTACGTGCTGGGCGAGGACGGCGTGTTCTCCGGCATCCAGTCGTCGCAGGGCAGCAGCCTGGCTGCGGCACGCAACACTTTCAGCAACAACGGCTACCATTTCTTCAACGATGGCGACCATAGGATTACCTATTACTACTATGATGCAACAGGATTCGAGGACGAACAGCCTTTGAGATACAACGCCAGCAAGGTGCAAATTCACTCCACCACTCAGACTGATGGCTGCCCGTCGAGTTTCGGCGTGGATCCCGTCTCCCACGTGCTCACGCCAGCCGAGAGGCAGCAGCGAGAGCAGGAATACTACGATGCCTACACCGCATACAGCAGTTTGAAGTCGGTATACGACAGCCATATCGACGGCGGCAGCACCGACGGCATGATGAACGACATTGCCTCGGCCACTTCGTCCGACATGTGGACGCTCAGGGCACGGTTGCTGGGCGCATCGCCCTATCTGACGAGCCCAGTCCTCACGGCGACATCCGACCGCGACGACGTGTTCACCGAGTCCGTCCTGTTCGAAATTCTGCTGTCGAATCCCGATGAGCTGAAGAAGGACTCGCTGATGGACCACCTTCGCAACAAGGCGAACCCGCTGCCGCAGTACATGATGGACATCCTCGACCAGGTGGCCAATGGGTCATCGGCGAGGACGGTGATGCAGAACCGCCTTTCGGCCTACAGGGGCACCTACACACGCGCCGCAGGCGACATCGTCCGCAGCCTTGTCAACGACACTGCCGTGGACCTCACGGAGCTCCGGGGCTGGTTGTCCAACATGGGAGACATCCATGCCGACCGCGACATCATAGCGACCTACGTGGACGAAGGCGACTTCACCAGTGCCTTGTCCTTGGCCAACATGCTGCCGACGTTCTACGGTCTGGTAGGCAACGACCTCGCCGAGCACGACGACTATGTGGAACTGCTGGAACTCTACCGCGACCTTTACGCTAACGGTCGCAACACCATGCAGCTTGACAGCACGGAACGGGTACAGGTGGAGCACATTGCCCATTACGGCACGGGCTATCCCCGGTCCATGGCGCAAGCCATACTCCATGGAACCGACTGGGATAGCTATTCGGATAATCCGTTTGACTGTCCGACGTTGACCCTGCCCGAAGGCGATAGAGGCGGAAAAGCGGGAGGATACACCTTTACGCAGGAAGACTTCAGCAAAGCCATGGGAATGAGCATTAATGTCAAGCCCAACCCTGCTTCCACATGGACAGCGGTCGACTTCATCTTGCCAGCAAATGCCACAAAAGCCACCATCAACGTCACGAATGCCCTTGGCATTGCGGTATTTTCTTCTGAACTGAATGGCAACCAAGGACAAAAAGTGTTAGATTTGCGCCATCTATCCGACGGTGTATATGTATATGCCGTGCAATGTGGTGAATTTTTGCAAACTGGGAAACTGGTGATTACAAAATAGAATCTTGAAATTTGAAATCAGAAATATAACAATAATGAAAACAACAGGAAAAGTTACAGGAATCGTTGCAAACCTCGTCACTGTGGAGGTGGACGGCCCTGTGGCACAGAATGAGATCTGCTTCATCGACCTCGACGGCGTCGAGTTGATGGCAGAGGTCATCAAGGTGAACGGGAACAAAGCCTCCGTGCAGGTGTTTGAGAGCACCCGCGGCCTGCAGATCGGCGACAAGGTGGAATTCCAAGGCTACATGCTTGAGGTGACCTTGGGTCCCGGTTTGCTTTCGAGCAACTTCGACGGCCTGCAGAACAACCTTGCCACCATGGAAGGTGTGTTTCTGAAACGTGGTGAATACACAAAGGCCCTTGACGAAGAGAAACTTTGGGACTTCACACCTATCGCCAAACCTGGCGACCAAGTGGTTGCCGCCGACTGGCTGGGCGAAGTCAAGGAAGGCTGGCTGCCCCACAAAATCATGGTGCCGTTCAACTTCAAAGGGACGTACACTGTGAAGAGTGTTGCGGCTGCTGGACAATACAAGATCACTGACACCGTCGCCACGCTGACCAACGCGGAGGGCGAGGAGGTGAAGGTGACGATGATGCAGAAATGGCCCGTCAAGGTGGCCGTGGGCGGCTATGTGGAGAAACCGCGTCCCTTCAAGGTGATGGAGACGGGTGTTCGTTGTATCGACACGCTCAATCCCATCGCTGAAGGCGGCACGGGCTTCATCCCCGGACCTTTCGGCTGCGGCAAGACCGTGTTGCAACACGCCCTCGCCGAGCAAGCCGATGCCGACATCATCATCATGGCGGCCTGCGGTGAGCGTGCCAACGAGGTCGTGGAGATCTTCACCGAGTTCCCCGAGCTGAAGGACAAGCACACAGGGCGCTCGCTGATGGAGCGTACCATCATCATCTGCAACACGTCGAACATGCCGGTTGCCGCTCGTGAGGCTTCGGTCTACACGGCCATGACCCTCGGCGAGTACTACCGCGCCATGGGTATGAAGGTGTTGTTGCTGGCCGACTCCACCTCGCGTTGGGCACAGGCCTTGCGTGAGATGAGTAACCGTTTGGAGGAGCTGCCTGGTCAGGACGGTTTCCCCGTCGACCTCTCGGCCATCATCTCTAACTTCTACGCCCGTGCAGGTTATGTGAAGTTGAACAACGGCCAGTCGGGTTCCATCACCTTCATCGGAACGGTGTCGCCTGCTGGCGGTAACTTGAAAGAACCTGTCACCGAATCGACCAAGAAGGCGGCCCGTTGCTTCTACGGCCTCTCGCAGAACCGCGCCGACAAGAAGCGTTATCCCGCCGTTGACCCCGTCGATTCCTATTCGAAATACCTCGAATACCCTGAAATCATTGAGTATCTTGACAGCAAGATTGAGAAGGGTTGGGTCGACAAGGTGACAAAGACGAAATACATTATCCGCCGAGGCAAGGACGCCTACGAGCAGATCAACATCTTGGGTGATGACGGCGTGCCGATGTCGTACCACGAGCAATATTGGAAGTCGGAACTCGTCGACTTCGTCATCCTGCAACAAGACGCTTTCGACGACATCGACGGCTCCACGCCACTCGAGCGTCAGAAGTTCATGCTCGACCTTGTACTTGAAATCTGCGACCGCAGCTTCAAGTTCGACAACTTCGAGGAGTGCACGACCTACTTCAAGGGCTTGATCAACATCTGCCGTCAGATGAATTACTCGGAATACAAGTCGGAACAATTTGAAAAATATCTTGGACAGTTAAAGGAGGAACTGAAACATGAGTGAGAAAGCCTTTCAACGCATCTATACCAAGCTGAGCGCCATCACTAAGGCCACTGTGACCCTTGAGGCACAAGGCGTGGCCAACGACGAACTCGCCCTCGTGGCAGGCCGTCTGGCGCAGGTGGTGAAGATTAAAGACAATGCCGTCACCCTTCAGGTGTTTGGCGGCACGGAAGACATCCCGACCAATGCCGAAGTGACCTTCTTTGGCGAGCCGCCTTCGCTGAATGTGAGCGACGATCTCGCAGGTCGTTTCTTCAATGCCTATGGCGAGCCTATCGACGGCGGTCCGGCCGTGGAAGGCGAGAAGCGCCAGATTGGCGGTCCTTCAGTGAACCCCTTCAAGCGTCGTCAGCCTTCGCAACTGATCCCTACCGGTATCGCCGGCATCGACTTGAACAATACCTTGGTCTCGGGCCAGAAGATCCCGTTCTTCGCCGACCCCGACCAACCCTATAACCAGGTGATGAGCATGGTGGCCCTCCGTGCCGATGTGGATAAAATCATCCTCGGTGGCATGGGCCTTTCGAACGACGACTACCTCTTCTTCAAGAACCAGTTTGAGAGTGCAGGTGCCTTGCACAAGATCATCAGCTTCGTGAACACCACCGACCAGCCGCCTGTCGAGCGTCTGCTGATTCCCGACATGGCACTGACTGCCGCTGAATATTTTGCAGTGGATAAGAACGAGAAGGTGCTGGTGCTGCTCACCGACATGACGCTGTATGCCGACGCCTTGAGTATCGTGAGTAACCGTATGGACCAGATCCCTTCAAAGGACTCCATGCCTGGCTCGCTTTATTCTGACTTGGCCAAGATTTACGAAAAGGCTGTGCAGTTGCCTGATGGCGGTTCCATCACCATCATCGCCGTGACGACCTTGAACGATGGCGACATCACGCACGCCATCCCAGATAACACGGGTTACATCACCGAGGGACAGTTGTTCCTCCGTGCTGACCCAGACTCGGGCAAGGTTATCGTCGACCCGTTCCGTTCGCTGTCGCGTTTGAAACAGTTGGTGCAGAACAAGAAGACCCGTGAGGACCACAGCGCCGTGATGAATACGTCAGTTCGTTTGTATGCCGACGCTGCCAACGCTAAGACCAAGTTGGAGAACGGCTTCGACCTGAGCGACTACGACCTGCGCTGCCTCGACTATGCCAAGGAATACGCCACGCGTCTGCTGGCCATCGATGTCAACATCTCCATCGAGGAGATGCTCGACACGGGCTGGGAGTTGTTCGGCAAATACTTCACCAAGGCCGAGACGGGTCTGAAAGAGAAACTCATTGAGAAATACTGGAAAGAAAAAGCATAAACCATGGCTATCAAATTCCAATATAACAAGACCTCGCTGAACGAGCTGAACAAGCAGCTCAAGACGCGTACCCGTGCCCTGCCCACGCTGAAGAGCAAGGAGAGTGCGCTGCGCCTTGAGGTGAAGAAAGCCAAGCAGCGTTCGGAGGGGCTTGTAGAGCAGTTAGAGGCCGAACTCAAGTCGTATGAGTACATGGCCCGGCTTTGGAATGAATTTGAGCCAGGACTGATTTCGGTGACCGATGTCAAGCTGAAGACCGTCAAGATTGCGGGTGTGCCCGTGCCGGCCTTGGAAGAGGTGCTGTTCGATGTGAAGGACATCAACCTCTTCACCAAGCCTATGTGGTATGCCGACGGCGTTCAAATCTTGAAGAATCTGGCCCAGTTGGGCATCGAGTCGGAGGTCTATACCGAGGTGAGCCGCATCTTGGATTACCAACGGAAGAAGACCACACAGAAAGTCAACCTTTACGAGAAGGTGCAAATTCCTGGCTACAACGAAGCCATACGTAAGATCAAGCGATATATGGAAGACGAGGAGAACCTCTCCAAGGCTTCACAGAAAATCGTGAAAAACAAACACATAGCAGAAGAAGAGGAGGCAGCCCATGGTAACTGAAATGACGAAATATGATTTCATCCTGCTGAGCGGCGATGCCGATGCCTTCTTGGAGAAGCTGCAATCGGTGGGTGTGGTCGACATCACACGTTCCATGAAGCCTATCGACGACAAGTCGGAGAAGCTATCGGCTCGCGCGGAAATCTATCGTAAAGCCCTTGCTCAGTTGAAAGAGATTGAGAAGGCCGATGACCCGGGTCAAAAGCCTACCGATTTCGCCGTGGAGGTGATGGAGATCGTGCGCGACAAGGATGCCATCGAAGCCCAACTGCCGCAACTCCGCAAGGACGCTGATGAGTTGGTGCCTTGGGGACAGTTCGATGCCAAGAGTTTCGACCGCCTCAAGGAAATGGGTCTGAAACTCCACTTCTACAAGGCTAAGGCCGTCGATCCTGAGTGGAAGGAACAGTATGCGATAAGCGAGATTTCGAACCTCGGCGGATACAGTTATTTCGTGGTTGTGTCCGATTCCGACGACTACGACTTCCCGCTGAAGGAACTTCCTGCTCCCGATCGTGACTATGCCGCCATTCAGAAACAGATTGCCGACTTGGAGGCACAGGTGAAGCAGAAAGAGCATCGCCTGGCTCAACTGAAGTGGCATGAGCCGGTGTTGCAAGCAGAGATGGACAAGACCTTGTCGAAACTCGACCTGCATCTGGCACATGTGTCGGGCGAGAAGGCTGCCGAGGACTACATCACCGTCTTCGAAGGCTTCGCTCCCGCAGAGAATGAGCCTGCCCTTCATGATATGCTGGAGAAGGAGAATATCCTCTATTTGGTCGACAAGGCCAAAGTGGATGATAATCCTCCTATCAAACTGAAAAACAATAAGTTCGTATCGAAGTTTGAACTGCTTACCGATATGTACGGTCGGCCAAAATACGACGAGTTTGACCCGACGGTGTTTATCTCCATCTTCTTCATGCTTTTCTTCGCCTTCTGCATGGGCGATGCGGGTTACGGCTTGGTTTTGATCCTTGCCGGCATCTTGCTGAAGAAGAAAATGCCGAGTATTGCGTCTTTGGGCATAGTACTGGGCATCGCCACCACAGTGATCGGCTTGCTGTTCCATACTTTCTTCTCGATGGATATGCTTGAGTGGAGCTGGATTCCTGAAGGCGTGAAGAAATGCATGGTCCCCAAGCAGATCTTCGGTTTCGACGGCACGATGGTGTTGGCCATCCTCGTCGGTATCGTGCACATCTGCCTGGCCATGATTGTGAAGACCTACCAAAGTACCAAAGTGAAAGGCTTTGCCAACTCTTTGGCCACTTGGGGCTGGACCCTGCTCATTGTGGGTGGTGTCATTGTGGGTGGTCTCGCCCTGATGGGTGTCATCGACAAGGCGCTGACGAAATGGATTGTCATTGTCATCGGTTGCTTGTCGGCCTTGGGCATCTTCTTCCTTAACGACTTGCACCGCAATCCCTTGCTCAATGTGGGTTCGGGCTTGTGGGAGACCTACAACACGGCTACGGGTTTGCTCGGCGACGTGCTGAGTTACCTGCGTCTGTATGCCTTGGGTCTGGCAGGCGCCAAACTCGGTGAGGCCTTCAATGCCATCGGCTTGCAGGCTCTGGGCGACGGTGGTGCCCGTTGGATCGCCTTCATTCTCATCGTGCTCGTTGGCCATACGCTGAACGTCGCCATGTGCGTCTTGGGTGCCTTTGTGCATCCCTTGCGACTCAACTTCCTCGAGTTCTTCAAGAACTCTGGTTACGAAGGCTCAGGCAGACGGTATAAACCTCTTACGCAAAACAATGAAAATTAAACAAATCAACAATTAAAATATCAAAACTATGTTAGCAACAATTTTAGGTTATCTCGGTTTAGGCCTCGTTCTGGCCTTGGCAGGTATCGGAAGTTCAATCGGCACTTCGACGGCGGGTAACGCTGCTGAGGGTGGCCTTAAGAAACGCCCTGAGGCATCGGGCAATTTCATGGTGCTGTCGGCACTGCCGGCCACCCAGGGTATCTATGGTTTCGTGGCTTTCTTCATGCTGCTGAGCAAGCTGAAGGCTGACCCGACGCAAGGTCTCATCATCTTTGGTGTGGGCCTCTGCGTGGGTTTGGTCTGCATGATCTCTGCCATCCGTCAAGGTCAAGTTTGCGCCAACGGTATCGTCGGTGTGAGCCAAGGTCACGACGTGTTCACCAACACGCTGATCTATGCCGCTCTTCCCGAGTTCTATGCTATCTTGGGCCTTGTCGGCGCACTGATGGTGTAAACATTGGAAAACAATCGGAAATTCTTGTAGAGACGTGGCGTGCCGCGTCTCTACTTTTTTTTACCATTTCCATAGGTTGGCGCCTATGGTCCATTCGATGTAATCGATCTTGGTGGCGTGCACCCGCATGCCCACGCCGGCAAACATGGCCTTGCTCTTGCCAAAGTGATAGCGGAACGAGAGCCGTTCGTAGTATTTCTGGTAGTGTCTGGGAAGGTATTCGGCGGGCTGCCACACGTAATAGGCGAAGGAGAGGTGGCCGATGAAGTTGCCGTAGCACAGCTCGCCTGCAATGTAAGGCGCAATGCTGAAAGCGTCGACAGGCTTGTATTGGTCTTCAGCATGGTGGTATTCGTACATCACCTTGTTCTCGCCCGTGTATAGCAGGTCGATGCCACCGCCATAGCGGAAGCAGGGATGGAAGGCCCTCGAATAGCCAATCTCAAAGGTGTTGCCAAGGCAATAATGGCCAAGCATGGTGTTCGACTCACGGAAGCCGATGCCGTTGAGGACATAAAGCAGGTTGTATTTCTCGAAAGGATAGCTTTTGTCGTGTCGTTCCACAGCACGTCCTTTTGGAAAATAACGCAACCCGACTTGTCCGCCCAACACGTTGATGCCTTTGTTAGGCACGCGGATGGCGCCATTGGAGGCATGGGAGAAGACCACACGCGCTACGAGGTCAAAGTTGTCGGTCAATTTAAAGACTGGACCGAAGTCAAGGTTGAGGTGAACGGTGAGCGGAGAGCTGACGAGTCGGTTGTGACCCTTGGGCCAGTAGGCCATGCCGATGCCCCAGGTGTAGTCAAATTGGAACCTCGACCGGTTGATGATATGCCCGTTGCAGTAGCCGAACACGGCGTAGCTGTTGCCCAAGTCGATGATTTTTTGGCTCTCTTCGTCGAAGTAGTCTTTCATCGTATGGTGCTCGAAGCGGAAATCGACACCGATGTTGGGATAGTTGAAGAACGACTCCCAAGCGTGCGAGCCGTCGGTCTGCAGCCCAATACGGAGGTCGGCGCCATACATGGGGTAGTCGGCGTAGATAGGGAAGGGGATGTGATAGGCATAGCGGAAGGCGGGTTCAACATAGCGCCCTTGAGCCGACAAGAGCATAGTCGCGCCCAACAGTAACACTATGAGTAGCCCTCTCTTCATGGTTTACATGTCGTCTTTCATTTTCTCGATCAGACGACGTTCTTTCTTGGTGGGACGGCCTGCACCGCGGTCGCGCCACTCGGCCTTATAGGCATTCATGAACTCGATGCGTTCGTATTCCTCCTTGGGAGTGAGGTCGTTGTAGACCTCAGGCACCTGTTTGGCGGAGACGCGGTTCTTGATGACGGTCTTCACCTCCACCACTTTATGGAGCTGGCCTACCTGTACTTGGATGACATCGCCTTCTTTGACCTCGCGCGAAGGCTTGACGGCGTTGCCGTCTACCTTCACCTTGCCGCCTTTGATGGCATCGGCAGCCAGCGAACGCGTCTTGAAGAGACGCGCCGCCCACAGCCATTTGTCCATCCTGACGATGTTATCTTCTTCGGCCATTATTTCTCCTTGAAAATCAATTGGATCGGCACACCGTTGAAGTCCCAGTTCTCACGAATCTTGTTCTCCAAGAAGCGTTTGTAGTTGTCCTTCACGTCCTTAGGCAGGTTGCAGAAGAAGATGAACTGAGGCGAGATGCTCTTCAGCTGGGTGATGTACTTGATGCGCAGGAAACGACCACGTGAAGCCGTAGGCAGCGGCACCGAGTTGATGATTTCCAGCATCTTGTCGTTCAGCTCGCGCACGGGGATGCGGCGCTCACGGTTCTCGTAGACCTTATGTGCGGTCTCTAACACCTTATAGATACGCTGCTTGTTGATGGCCGAGGTGAAGATGATGGGGTAGTCGGTGAAGGGTGCCGTTCTTGAACGTATCAGCTCTTCGTAAGCCTTGTGTGTGTTGGAGTCTTTCTCCACGAGGTCCCATTTGTTGACGACCATCACCAGGCCTTTCTTGTTCTTTTCGATGAGGCGCAGAATGTTCATGTCCTGGGCCTCAAAGCCTTGTGTCGCGTCGAGCATGAGGATGGCCACGTCACTGTCCTCGATGGCGCGGATCGAACGCAACACCGAATAGAACTCGATGTCTTCCTCCACCTTACTCTTCTTACGCAGACCGGCAGTGTCGACGAGCATAAATTCCATGCCGAAGGCGTTATAACGCGTGTAGTTGGCATCACGTGTGGTGCCTGCGATATTGGTCACGATATGGCGGTCGGTACCTAAGAAGGCGTTGATCAACGATGACTTGCCTACATTGGGACGGCCCACCACGGTGAACTTGGGAAGGTCAGTGTTGAAGTCGGTGGTGTCGTTGGGCAGCATCTCGCATACTTTGTCGAGAAGCTCACCCGTGCCCGTGCCGGTCATGGCCGACATGGGGTAGGGCTCGCCCAAGCCCAAGGCGTAGAACTCGCCTGCCAGCACTTCTTTGCTGGGCTCGTCTATCTTGTTGACAGCCAAAACTACTGGCTTCTTCTGTTGTCTAAGGATGACCGCTACATCCTCATCGAGGACATGCAGGCCTTCGCGACCGTCGACGATGAAGACGATGACGTCGGCCTCGTTGATGGCCAGGTCCACCTGTTTGCGGATCTCTTCTTCAAAGATGTCGTCCGACCCTACCACATAACCGCCAGTGTCGATGACGGTGAATTCCTTTCCATTCCAATCGCTCTTACCGTAATGTCTGTCGCGCGTCACGCCACTCGTCTCTTCCACGATGGCCATGCGCTGCTTCAGCAGACGGTTGAACAGCGTCGATTTTCCCACATTGGGTCTCCCCACAATTGCTACAATGTTTGACATTTCTTTGATGGTTTAGTTTTGGACTGCAAAAATACGAAAAATTAGGCTTCGTAGCCAAACCGCTTCAGCTCCGCTTCGTTGTCACGCCAGTCCTTGTCCACTTTGACGAAGAGCTCCAAGAAGATGTTCTTTCCCGTAAACTCCTCAATATCAGTGCGGGCCTGCATGCCAAGCTTCTTGATGGCGCTGCCACCTTTGCCGATGATGATGGCCTTCTGGGAGTCGCGAGCTACATAGATGATGGCGCGGATATGGATGCGTTTCTCAGTCTCTTCGTAACTCTCCACCTCGACTTGCACGGAATACGGAATCTCTTGTTGGTAGTTGAGCAATATCTTCTCGCGGATGATTTCGGTGATGAAGAAACGCATTGAGCGGTCAGTGAGTTCGTCCTTGGGGAAATAAGGCGGGCACTCGGGCATCTTCTCCAATATCTGTTTGAAGATGAACTCCACGTTGGCGTTGTATTGCGCCGAGAGCGGGAACACGGTGGCATTGGGCAGCATCTCACGCCATTGCTCCACGGCTTTTTCCACGACCTCCTGTGTGGAGAGGTCAATTTTGTTGATGAGCACGAACACGGGGATGTCGGTCGTCTTCAGCCGCTCCACGGTCTTTTCCTCCACTTTCTTGTCGGTGATGTCGACAACGAAGAGGATGAGGTCGGCGTCGATGAGGGCGACGTTGACGAACTGGTTCATCACCTCGTGCATCTTGTAGGCCGGGTCCTTGATGATGCCGGGCGTGTCGGAGAAGACGATCTGGAAGTCGTCGCCGTTGACAATGCCCAAAATACGGTGGCGGGTGGTCTGCGCTTTCGAGGTAATAATGGAGATTTTCTCCCCGACAAGCTGATTCATGAGGGTGGACTTGCCCACATTCGGGCGTCCTATAATGTTGACATAGCCTGCTTTATGAGTCATAGCAAAAAATTTTTTCTAAATATCACCTTGCAAAGAAACAAAATTATTATCTTTGCAGCCGATTTCGGGAACGAAATTTTTTGTTTTCCGAGATTTTTCGCACGATGCGGGGTAGAGCAGAGGCAGCTCGTCGGGCTCATAACCCGGAGGTCGGAGGTTCGAATCCTCCCCCCGCTACCAAAAAAAAACGGATGACCATACGGCCATCCGTTTTTTGTTTTTCTATAGGTTTTTGTTATTCCACCTCTGTCAAGTCACCAGCAACGGAGCCTTCGATGGTGGCGGGAATCGTCATTCCTTGGTACGAGAGATTACCGCTTCCGTTGAGGGTGCCCTGCACACTAAAGACGGTCTCGTTGACGGTGCCGCTCATGTCGATGGTGGCATTGACGGTCGATCCCTCAAAGTCGAGGACGATGTCGAAAGGTTCCAGGTCAATGGCGTTGCCGTCTTTGGTGCCTGAAGTGTTGTAGGTGTTTCCGGCAAAGGTGACGGTGGCGTTCACACGACCTTCTTCTGAAGCCTCGGAGAACATGATGTCCATGTCATAGTCGATGTTGATGGGATAGGAAAACACCAAGGCTGAGGCAGTGGCGTCGAGGGTCACGCTGCCTGCATAGTGTGCTTCGAATTCCGGCTCAGGGGCGGGAATGATCTTGAAGTTGACATTGAGCGAAGCGACATTGTCTTGGCTGTCGGTCAACGTGGCTTTCATGGTGACGTCGCCCACCTGGGTGAGGGTGAAATGCTTCGAGAGTGTGAAATCATCGGCATTATCGAGTTCTTTGGTCCATTCCTCCAAAACGTTGTTGTCATTGTCAACGAAGGCAATCTTAAGGTCTTTGAGTGCTTTGCCCTCGCCTGAAAGCCCAACGAAGAAGAGCTCGCCAGCTTCGACTTCGGAGCCTTCAGCGATGCAGGCTTCTTCTTCAATCAACGTTAAAGTGGGGCCGTTGTACGGGGCAGGGGCAGGCGCCGTGCCTCTAAGGAGGTTAGCGGTCATGGTACCAGTGGCATTATAGGGGATGGAGAGTCCGCCTTCGGCATAGTTGCCTTGTCCGCTCACACTGCCATTGAGGGCGAGTTCATCTTCATTTGAGGAGAGGATTCCCTTCAGGTCGAGCGTGGCTGTGACGGTGCTACCTTGGATGCTCATGTTAACGTTGATGGGGTCGAAATCGACTTCGCTGTTCTTGACAGTGCCCTTGGTCGTATAGGTCTCGTGAACCTCTTCATTGGTGTATGTGAAGATGACTTGGTCCTTTGATTCACCCGCCGCTAGGTTGATACTCATTGGGATGGTGATGTTATTAAGCTCTTGGTTGTAGGAAGAACCGTTAGGTAAGGTCAAGGTCAAAGTGATGTTGGCAACGCCGTCGCCGTACCAGTCGCCGATGAATTTTTCATTGGGTTTTTCCTTGTTGCAGGCGGTGAACAGCGCCGCAAGGCAACATAATGCAATGATAAGGTGTTTTTTCATGTTGTGTAAGGTTTTATAAGTTTGTTTTCTTGTTAACCAAATGAAATATTATTGCAAAAATAAGGCCAAATTGCTTTCATTAAACGTTTTTTCTTCAAAAAATCGTATTTTTGAGCCTCGTTTTATGCCTATGAAGAAGAAATGGATAGGATGGGTTGTGGCGCTTGCCTTATTGGCATTGGGTATCGTGCTGCTTTATGCGTTTGGTCCCGTTGAGGGCCCGATGCCTTTGTGGATGTCGATCCTGCCGCCGTTGGTAGCTATCGCGATGGCCTTATTAATAAAAGAGGTGATTTCCTCGCTCTTTGTAGGCATCCTGATGGGCACTTTCCTCATGGCCTTGTATGGCGGGGCAAGTCCGGCTTCGGCATTGGGTGGCGGGTTATTGCGTGTGGTCGATACCTACGTTGTCGGCTCGTTGTTCGACGCTGACCATGTGACGATCATTGTCTTCACACTGCTTATCGGCGGCATGGTGCGTATCATCACGGCTAATGGTGGCATGCAGGGTGTTGTCAACTGGCTCTCGCGACGGGCTAAAGGGCCTCGTTCTGGACAGCTGATGACCTTCCTTATGGACCTCTGTATCTTCTTCGACGACTACTCCAACACCCTTGTGGTGGGCAACACGATGCGCCCTATTGCCGACAAACTCAAGGTGTCGCGCGAGAAACTGGCCTATATCGTGGATTCCACCTCGGCACCTGTCGTGGCTGTGGCTTTTGTGACCACCTGGATTGGCGCGGAGCTGAGCTACATCCAAGATGGTATCAACGCCATTGGGTTGGATGCTTCGGCTTATTCAGTGTTCTTCCATTCCTTGGCTTATAGCTTTTATCCTTTCCTGACCCTTGGCTTTGTGCTGATGCTCATCTTCAGCGGTCGCGACTACGGGCCTATGTTGAAGGCTGAACGTAAGGCGCGCATAGCCTCTTCCATGGAGATGGATATGTCGAACAGCGTGGCGAAACCTGCCCATGTCATCGACGCCTTGATACCATTGGCTGTGCTGATTTTTGGCACTATCATCGGACTGATAGTCACGGGTTACGACGCCTCGGTGTGGCAATCTGGGACGGGCTTTTTCTCCAAACTCTCCGAAACGATAGGCGCAGCCAATTCCTATAAGGCCTTGCTTTGGGCCTCGGTGTTGTCGTTGCTCACCGCTATCGTGATGACCTTGCTGCGAGGCGATATGAAGTTTGGAAAAATCATGGAAGAAATGGTGGAAGGTTTCAAGAGCATGTTCAACGCGGTGCTGATTCTGACCATGGCTTGGTCCATCGCCTTGGTGACAAAGGATATGCATACGGCTGAGTTTGTGTCTCACTTGCTGGTGCAGTGGTCATTGTCGCCCGTGGTGGTTCCTGTGTTGACCTTCCTCTTGGCAGCTCTGATCGGTTTCTCCACGGGTACCTCATGGGGTACGATGGCGATTCTTTATCCCTTGATTTTGCCAGCTTCGTGGCTGCTTTGCCAGGAACAAGGGATGAGTGTTGACGCTACGATGCCTTTGTTCTACAATGTGGTGGCCTCGGTACTGGCGGGCTCTGTCATGGGCGACCACTGCAGCCCGATTTCCGATACGACGATTATGAGTTCTTTGGCCTCGAGTTGCAACCACCTGCAGCACGTCAGGACACAAATGCCTTATGCCCTCACCGTGGGTGGGGTGGCAGTGTTGTTGGGCGTTTTGCCCACGGCATTAGGCCTGCCTTCTTGGGTGGCGTTTTTGATGGGCTTTGTGGTGCTATTGCTGATTGTTCGGTTGGTAGGTAAAAAAGTAGAGACGTAGCGCGCTACGTCTCTACAAAAGGTGTTATTCCTAGTTGTTTATTTTGTTGGATCGGTATTGTCGCACCTTTGTCCCTCATACTGCTGCACCTCATCATATTTGTAGACCAATTGAATACCCACTTGCTTGAACATCTCCTCGGTCTCGGCGCCGTCGTGGTAGCGGCGTTCGCAAACCACACGGACGATGCCGCAGTTGATGATGAGCATGGCGCAGGTGCGGCAGGGGGTCATGCGGCAATAGAGGGTGCTGCCATCCAGAGCGATGCCTCTACGGGCAGCTTGGCAGATGGCATTCTGCTCGGCATGGACGGTGCGCACGCAGTGCTGGGTGACGCTGCCATCTTCATGGATGACTTTACGGAATAGGTGGCCTACATCATCGCAGTGGGGAAGGCCTTTGGGCGAACCCACATAGCCCGTCACTAGGATTTGTTTGTCCTTCACGATGACGCAGCCGCTCCGGCCACGGTTGCAGGTGGCGCGTTCGCTGACGGTGTCGGCGAGGTTGAGGAAATAATCATCCCAGGAAGGACGCACATGCAGTTGTGTCAACACCTTCTCCACCTGTTGGTGTAGCTCTGGGATAGTGCCGTCGTTCATGAAGACGAAGTCGGCCTCCTTGATGCAGGCACCGAGGTTCTGCTTGTTGGGGTCGGTGGCGGTCATCTCGCGTTCCTCGTTGGCCACGAAGGTCTCGAAGTCGATGTGGTCGGTCTCCGAGCCGCGTAGGTAGATGCGGTCGTAGCGGATCTTACGGTCGGCATCGACGGCGAAGAGGTAGAACTCGCCCTTCTCGCGCAGCGAGTGGATCTCGCCTGGAGTACGCACACTCTCGATGACGGCATTTTTGCCTTCGGCCTTGGCACGCTCGAAGAGCTGGTCGGTGATGTAGCTTGGACAATGCGCGGCACGCAGGTCGTTGCCCACCATGGTGAGTGTGTCGCGGTTTACTTCAAGCCCGCGGCATTGACATTCTTCCGTGATGTAGGCCCGCACCGAGTAATGCACGAAGCCCTTCTTCTTGACGAGGTAGTCGACGATGGTGCCTTTGCCAGCGCCCAGCGTCCCTGTGATACCAATAATGATCATATTCTCTAAACTCTAAACTTTAAACTCTAAACTATTTCACTTGTTCTTTGATTTCCACCACCCATTTGGTGACATCCGCAGGCTGGAATTGTTCCATCTTTGCCAAAAGGTCTTTCGCGTCATTGCTAACGATGAGGTTCTCGGCATGTTCCTTGCGCATAAAGCCTTCTTTAGCCATGTGGCCGATGAAATCTACGAGACCGTCGTAATAGCCGTTCACGTTGTAAAGCGCTACGGGCTTGTCGAAGACGCGGAGTTGGCTGAGCACGTAGGCCTCGAAGAACTCATCCATGGTGCCGATGCCGCCTGGCAGGGCGATGAAGCCGTCGGCCATGTCCTCAAGGATTTTCTTGCGTTCGGCCATGGTCTCTACCACAATCAGTTCGTCAATTTCGGGATGTCCCACGCGCATATCCAAGAGGTGTTGGGTGATGGTGCCGGTCACCTTGCAGTGACGTTCCATCATCACGTCGGCAACGATCTTCATCAAACCTACGCTGCCACCGCCATAGAGCAACTCGCAACCGTGGTCGGCCAAAACGCGGCCCAATTCAGCGGCTTTTTCCTTGTAGATCGGGTCGAACCCCATACTGCTGCCGCAAAAGATGCAAATCTTCTTCATTCGATAAATTTTTGCAAAGGTAAGATTTTTTATTTTTGCAACTCAAAATAATACATATGATGAGAAATATAGGCATACTCGGCGCCATGGCGCAGGAAATCGACGAAGTGAAAGCCCTGTTGACGGAAAAGACCATCGTAAAAATCGCCAACCGCGAGTTTGTGGTCGGCAAAATCGGTAACGTGCGTTGCGTGGTTGCCTTCTCCAAATGGGGCAAGGTGGCCGCCACCATCACCGCTACTTTATTAATCCAGGAGTTTGCCGTGACGGATCTGCTCTTCATCGGCACGGCGGGAGCCTTGGCCGACGGCCTCAAGGTGGGTGACATCGTAATTTCAAAACGGCTCGTACAACACGACCTTGATGCGCGCCCCATGATTTCGCGTTTCGAACTGCCTTTGCTTAATCGTGTTTATGTTGATAGCAACCCCGAGCTGACCGAGCTTGCAGGCAAAGCCGTGACGAATCTGTTGAGCAAAGGCGTGGAGAATATGGTGGGTGAGGAAGCCGTGAAGGAGTTCAATTTGGCTCCAAGCTTGTATTTCGGCGATATTGCCAGCGGCGACCAGTTTGTCAACAGCGACGAGAAACGTAACGAAATCATCAGTTTGCTGCCCGATGTGCTCTGCGTCGAGATGGAAGGCGCTGCGGTGGCGCAAGTGTGTCTGGAATTCGGTACACCTTTCACCGTCATTCGTACCATCAGCGACACCGCCGACCACAATGCACGCGTCGACTTCGGCAAGTTCATCGTCGAGGTGGCGAATGCGTATTCGAGGGCGATTATTGGGGAGATTCTAAGGTTAGTATGAGGCTTTAAATCATCATTCGCTCCAATTTGTTTTTCCATTTTTCCCAATGCGGCATTTCTTTGCTCAATAGGGCATAGAATTCTTTGTTATGGTTATGATGCACTAAATGGCACAACTCATGGGTGATGACATATTCGATGCAGCACCTGGGTGCGCAGATGAGTCTGGGATTCAAGTAGATGTTGCCGTCAGTAGTGCAATACCCCCATCGCTTTTCCATCTTTCTTATGCCTACACTTTTCGGCTGCATTCCGTATGCGGCAAATTGCTCTATGATGGGTTTGGCATATTCAGGGAACTTGATCTGTGCCCGTTCAAGATACCAAAGTTTCAGCACTCTACCTGCCTCTTTTTTGTTTTGGCATACAACCTCCAAGATATTGTTTTGGTAATGCACCGCATTGCTCTTTCCTTCCTTGATTCTCAACATATATTGCCGTCCCAGATAGAGATGCGACTCGCCACTGATGTATTGTCTTTCGGTAGTCGGTGTGCCAAAAGATTCAAAATAGCGCTTCTGACGAAGGATCCAAGCGGCTCTGTGATGCACTTTGTTGCGGATGTTATCAAGCGTTGCATTGATAGGTGCTTTCAAGGAAACGGTGCCATTGGGAAGCACTTTGATGCCAAGTGTTTTTCGGTCGACAAATTCGATGTCATATTCGATAAGGGTGGCACCGTATTGGATGCTGTCTTTTGTCATCGGATCCAGATTTTTGCCACGTCGACGCAGCCGTCAATGATGATGTCCATATCGCTGAATGCGAAACTCAAGCCGTATTTGCGTTTGATGTTGTCGATGAGCTCGTCTTCCAGTTCGATTTTCAGACGGCCGATGATGTCGCTTTTCGATTGCCAGTCCACCAGGATGGAACCATCGACAATGATTGTCTTGCGAATGATTTCATCGAAGGCACGAGTGGTCTCAAAAGCCATATCTCGGACGGGCATGTCAGGGAAGAGTCGCTTGTAGTTCTCCAAAGCAATGCCGAAATAGGCTTTTGCCGCGTTGTTGTGTTCCAACTCTGAAGGCAGCTCGCTATCTGTATGGTTGAGCACGTCTTCTTTGTATTGCATCATTTTCTCCAAATACTCATTGTCGGTCAAACGCCCTTGTTCGTAGAGTTCGATGGCTTCCTTGATGAGTTGGGAGAATTTCTTGTAAAACGCTGGGTCGGAATCCATGTTCTCGCGGATGTACTTGGAAGTGCGTGTGGCGATGGTATCGGCTTTGGCGGCAGTGCCCACCACGCTATCCACTTCCTTTTGGAAGTTCTCTTTGTCGAAGATGTTGACGAGGTTAGTGATGACCCTTACGGCGTCGCTCTCCACATGATGGTTGATGAGTTTTTCGATGCGTGCCTCGTATTTTTTGTAGTCGACCGTGTCAGAGTATCGGAGCTGCACGGCAGTGCGCAGTTTGGCGAACATGTTGAGGTCGTCTTTGTAGCGGTGGATGGTTTTCTCGTCAGTGAGCTCGTGGAATTCCATGGTGGACAAAGCCAACTGCAAGACGGAGGAATAGGCCGAAAGGCGGTCATAGAACTCGTGACGTCGGTCTTCCAAACGCAGCGATTGGGCGTAGGCTTCCAAGTCGCGCTTGTTAGGGATGGTCTTGAACATGTCCCACAAGTCGTTGTATCGTTGGGGTAGCTCGGCGATTTTGTCGATCACGGGCACCAAGGTGTCGCGGAACACCTCTCGGTCATCCTCATCGTATTCGGAGTAGATGCTCAAAGCATCATCCAGCTCCCTCAATACGCCGTAATAGTCAATGATATAGCCGTAGTCTTTCCCTTCGCATGTGCGGTTTACGCGCGCAACGGCTTGCAGCAGGGTATGGCCTTTGAGGTTGCGGTCGAGGTACATGATGGCCACTTTGGGCTCGTCGAAGCCAGTGAGCAGCTTGTCCACCACAATCATGATCTCGGGCAACTCTTGGTTTTTGAACCGTGAAATGAGGTTTTCTTGGTATTTGGCTGGCGTTCCGTGCTCGTCCATCATTTGTTTCCAAAACGCTTTTACTTCTTGTGGCGTACCACCGTAGGCAATCTCTTCGCCTTCGCGATCGTCAGGGGCGGTAATGAGCACTTCCGACGATACTTTTCCAATCTCATCTAGATACTTTTTGTATAAGATGGCCACGCGCTTAATGGGTGTCACCAACATGGCTTTGAACCCTGTTCCTTGCCAGTTTTTCGAGTAATGGTCGGAGATGTCGGAGGCGATGGAGAAGATGCGTTGCTCGGTTTGGTTAAGGATGTCGGTACGCGAGAATTTCTTCTTCAGGTCGGTGGACTGTTCGTAGGTGAGGTCTTCGCAGGCTTGGCTGAAGAAATTGTCGATGGGGCCTTCGCTCACTGTTTGAGGCGAGAGGCGTCCTTCGTAGAGCAGCGGCACAACGGCCTTGTCGTCGACGGCTTGCTTGACGGTATAGACGGGTTTGATGATGCCGCCAAAGGTCAGGGCTGTGTTCTTGTCTTTCTTCATCAAAGGCGTTCCGGTAAAGGCGATTTTGCAAGCGTTGGGCAGCACGCGGTTCATCTGGATGGCCAGTTCCTTGTATTGGCTGCGGTGTGCCTCGTCGATCAGAATGAAGATATTGGGGTCGGTTAGGGGTTGCTTGATCTTTTTGATGGCCGTGGCAAATTTGTTGATGACGGTAGTGATGACGGCATCGGTGTCGCTCTCCAACAGTTCCACCAGTCTTTTGCCTGTGGTGGCGTTCTCCACCTGTTTGCCGCATTTGCGGAAGGTCTTTGTGATTTGGTCGTCCAAGTCGGTTCGGTCGGTGACCAACACGATGCGCGGGTTGTGGATGCTGGGTTCTTGTGCGATTTTCTGGGCCAACATTACCATGGTCAGCGACTTGCCGCTACCTTGGGTATGCCATACCACACCTCCGTTTCGGTGCCCGGCTTCGATGGTCTTCACGCGTTCGACGGTTTCTTTCACGGTGAAAAACTGCTGGTAGCGTGCCAGTTTCTTGATGCCGGCGTCGAAAATGGTGAAGTGGAAAATGAGTTCCAGTAGGCGCTCGGGACGACAGAGGTTGTAGAGGTATTCGTCTTGCAGGGTAGGGGTGCGCATTTCCTCGCGACCTTCGTTGACCAGCTCCAGCAGCCGCTTGTGATACTCCATCTCTGCCTCTTTGTTGATGAACATCTCATGCCATTTGCTCCAGAACTGGGCGGCCGATCCCGTGGTGGCATAGCTGCCGAAGCTGTTGCCGATGGCCAAAAGCAGGGCACTATAGACGTAGAGGCTGCGGATGCCGTCATCTTTTTGGTTGCGCAGGTGTTGCGAAACGGCTTGTTCCTCGGCACCTTTGATGTCGGGACGCTTGCATTCGATGATGACCAGTGGGATGCCGTTCACGAAGAGTACAATGTCAGGACGGTAGGTGTCGCTGGAACCAGAACGTGTGACGGCAAACTCTTCAGTGACGTGATAGACATTGTTCTCTGAGTGTTGCCAGTCGATGTAACGCATGGTGTAGCTCTTCTTGTCGCCGTCGATGCTTTGTTCGAAGGCCTTGCCGAGGGTGAGCATGTTATACACCGCCTCGTTGCCGCTGAGGTAGCCGCCTTCCATGGGCACGTTGCGCATGGCGATGACGCCATTCTCAATGTTCTGCTCCGAAAAGCGTGCCTCGCTGTGGCTGCCGATGCGGATGGAGTTCAATGCACGTAACTGACGCCGCAGCACCTCTTCCAGCAGCACATTGGAAGTCTTTCCGCCGCGCAATTCCAGCGCCTCTTCAGGCGAGAGGTATTGGTAGCCCATCTTTTGCAGCAGTTCCAATGCCGGTTTTTGGCTGATATCGTTTTCTTTGAAGGAGATTCTGTCCATTGTTTTTCTTTTTTGACCACCTATTTGACCACTTATTTGACCACTTATTTGACCACTTATTTGACCACCTATTTGACCACCTGCAATAAATAATTTATTGTTTTTTCGTTTTGACACACATTATTTGAGCTATGAGTTTTTCGCCTTTTTTTGTGAGAGACCATTTCTCTTCATCAATGCCGAATGGACTTTTTGATATGACACCATAAGAGAGGAATTGATATCTAATTGTGGCAAAATCATTTTCAGTGATTTCAATATCTGCATTTTCGATATTCTGCCTGTGTCGAACTTCTAGAGAAATGATCTGTTCTATTCCAAAGGAGCTGTATTTTTTGTTTTCAATTAATAAAGCAATCATTTTGAACCATTCATGCCAGGTGTAAGAGACTTTTACGATAGGTTTTTCATGACTGTCATAAAAGTCCCATGGAACCCCTCGTTCTTCTTTTGTAAAACTAGCACAAAACTCTTCATCCCAGTCGGCAATGTCAATAGCTTGATTGGCTTCGTTCTCGTATTTGGTTTTGAAAGCTCTTAAATCCTCGAGCTCTTTTCTTAGTTCATTAATTTCTTGCAAAGATTCGCTATTTGCCATCAGATTTGCTCGCACCCAACCGGTTCTTGGAAACATTTTGATGGTTTTTGGCAAACTGACTGCAACTTTGGCATTCAAATCATCGGCATTATTCCAGTATTGGACCAATCTACCTTTTTCGACTCTTTTGCGGAACTTTTCCAACTTCTTTCTCAGTTTCTCATCCAAATCGGCCTTATTCATTGGTATTGATGAAATATCATGATGCAAAAAAGCCAATACAGGGACTCCTTTTGATACTGCATATTCATATTCTTTTTCGGTGTAACTAACTCCATTATCATCCATACTGCCATATCTTGCTCCCACTATGAGAATGTAGTAGTCGCAATCATCTATGATGCTTTTTATGAATTCAAACTGTTCTTCGTCCATAGCTGGAAAAAGTTCCATGCCTGCTGGAATACAATCCAAACTCATGATGGTTTGCATGACTTTTTTGCGTTCGTCTTTTAGATCGGAAAAGGTTGAACTAATGAATATTTGGTATCTTTTTTCCATATTAGAATATTGTTTTAATAATCTTGTCAGTGCCATCAATCAGGTCATTGATATTCTCTTTCGTAGGTTCCTCTGTTTTGTTGTGGTCGCATAAATTGCGAATGTCTCCAAGCCTTTGGATGAGCCTCCATGTAGGAATGTCTATGACATTGTCGTTTTTCAATAACTCATTGTAGTCGTTGATGGCAGGATTCTTCTTTGCAATGGCAATTCCTCTTGTTTCGCAAACTCCGTGTAAATGCTTTTCAATAACCACTCCGCAAATTGCACCAGCGGCTCTATGGAAACCCTTCTTGTTTAGTTCTTTGGCGGCCTCTAGTTCTGAATCGAACATGTCGGCTTGAACAAGTTGCTTTATATCGAATAGAGAACTCTTGAATCTGCTTTCGATTGACTTTAGAATTGAGAATTGTTGCTCGTATTTAGTGATGATACTAGATGGCTTAAAGACAAGGATTTCTCCACGTTTCTTGATTAGACCAACTAAATAGTCAGATATAGTATATGTTTCATAGTCAAAAGTTTTTCTTTTTGGCTGTTTGTAGTATGAGATGAAATCGTCTAACCTGTCAGGCATTAGCTGCTTAATTACAGCCAGAGATTCGTTATACCATGAATTGTAGTAATTCTTAAATGAAAGTTTATTGACACTCTCTTTGGTCGCTTTGTCCAACTTTAACTCACTTGAAAATTCGTTGTAAAGGCCATACAAGAGTAGTGTTCCTCGCTCAATCAACGATTGTAAGTCTTCTTTGTATCTTGTGATGTTTGATTCCATACTTTTATTATTTAATTCTTTTCTTTCCCGTCAGCAGCACCTGCATCAGCCCCTTCTTCTGCGCCTGCATGGCCGCCAGTTTTTGTTTTTGTATCTCGATTTCTTTGTCTGATTCCATTAAAATGGTTGCGATGGCATCTTGTTCGGCTCTCGAAGGAAGCTTTATCAGAAGCTTTTCTAATTGATATGGGTATATGTGTACGACGGAATGACCTTGTCCCATATTACTTTTTTGTCTGATAACAACACTTGAGTTAAGGATGTATGAAAGAGTGATTGGGTTGCAGTCATTTGCTCTGAAAACAATAATGTCGCCTCCTGCATATCCATATTCGTTATCAATAAAAGCTGCACACTTGCCGATGTCCTCTTTTGTCTCACCTGAACCTGCAAAACAAATGTCTCCGTACTGAATCTTGACACTTTCATTTGCAGTGTTATCATCAATATATGATTTTACGTCGGATATTACAAAGTCATATTTTGTGTAAAGGTCTCCGTATGTGAGGCATTTGTTGCCAGTATTGGTGATTTTGTCTTTTGGAACGCCTCCACCTTTGAAAAAGACACCCATCTTTCCCAATCTCACTTCCTTCCATTCCCCACAAAACCCTTTCAGCCGCTTCTTCCCCGTGAGCAGTTGCTGCATGAGGCCGCGCTTGCGCAGGGTGAGTTGCTCTATCAGGGCGGTCTGCTTGGCAATGGCGGTGTCCCAAAGTTCCAAAATCGACACAATTCGTGTTTGTTGCTTGATTGGAGGCGTAGGTATTTGGATTGCTTTTAATGCTCCATTATACAATCTTGGAATAGTGCCGGTATCTGTAATCCAATTAATGGTGGAGTAGTAGTAATATAAGTATTTGTTCAATACATGTTTATTGTCATTATCAATCCAAACTATATTTGAGTCTTGGTAATAAGATGGTGTTCCGTTGAAAATAACACTTCGTCCAATTGTTCCCGCAGCAGAAATCAGCACATCACCAACCTTTGGATAAGAATACTTTGTCTTATACTCATCAAATACTTCTTTTGAAATGTAAGCGTCAGGTTTCCCACCAAAGGTGCCAATTTTGAAAAAAGGAATATCACCGCAAGAATCTGTCTGTTGTTTCATGATTCTTTTGCACATTAGGACATCGCCTATCTCTCCCAACCTCTTCACTTCCCAGTCTTCGGGAATGATGCCGAGTGGCGAGGGCTTGTAGCCGGAGGGGATATGTTGGTTGTCGTTCATCATCAAAGATTGTTTTAGCAATACTCGTTTGTTAGAATCGTGGGCCATGGGTGGTGAAGCCCTGGGTCTCGATAAACTGATTAAGAAGATTGCCTATCACATTAACAATATCTTCCTTGTCTTGGTCGGTAAGAGATTCGGTGTATGATAGTTCTTTGTTGTATAAAACAACATTTGGCATTTCCCATTTGTTGTATGACACTTCAATTTTATATAAGAATTGCTGTATTGTTAATTCAATATACGTGTTAAACCCTGTTTTTATATTACCGAATTCCTTGTAGAAGTTGATGCTTGCATAATATTTGTTGTCGTTATACAAATCGTAACTTCCATTATTGGGTTCCCAATTAACAGAGGTAAACACGGAATAAAACTCGGATAATTCTTTGTCTATTTGTTTTAATAAAGCAGAGAATTCGTCTCTAACTCTATCTTCAAAAACTACGGATACCTCAGGCTTGTTGATTTGATTGCGATATTTGGTTTTGAGATTCTTTTTCCAATCATCAGCCTCTTCTATGCTTTGTCCTTTGGCCCCTTTGATGCTGGTTTCCAATGATCTTAATAAGCATTTGCTCATGTATTCAACAAAGGGAGTGATTTGTGACAGTTCCGAATGGGCTCCGTCAGATGGAACAGGGCCAACGACAACATCACATTTGTTAAGGGCAGTAAGATAATTGTTTTTGTCCTTGCTTTTCACAACAATCATCGGATAACCATGGCGATACAGAATGTAGTTCACCATCAGTCGGGAGATTCTTCCGTTTCCATCTTCGAAGGGATGGATTCGGATATAGCGATAATGGAACAATGACGCCAATTCTATTGGTGTCATGGCTCCTTCCGTCTCGGCTTGGTTATACCATTGGAGCAAATCCGTCATTAAGGCCGGTGTTTCTTCGGGCGAGGCATATTCGAAGCGCTCACCAGTGGCAGTGATAACAGAATTTGGGCGGGTCTTGTATTGCCCTGCGTGTACTACATACGAAGTGCTCGTGCCGTCAGGTAGTTGACGATAAACAGTATAATCCTCTCGAAGCAAAGTCTTATGTATGGTTCTAATGAAATACTCGGTGAGGGGCTGCTCTTTATCCAAGGCCATCTCTTTTACCATTTTCAATCCGACATTGGAAGCTTTCATTTCTTCCAAATCCTTCATGTCGGCTTCGTCCACAACTTTTCCGAACATCAATAGCATCTCGGTTTGTCCATAAGTGAGGGTGTTGCCTTCAATATGATTGGAGTTGTAGTTGAATTCCAGCATAAACTTCTGGTCGAGTCTTTGTTGATACTCCTCCTTTACAGGTTGAAGCGACTGCCATTCTTTGAATAGTGTTTCGATTGTATTCATAATTTCTTCTTTTGTTTTTTTATTTACTTCTTTTCTTTTTCAGTTACATACCAATAGCTGGATTTATAGCCAGAGGTGATGTTGTTTTTCCCGTTACTCATATTCTTTCGTTTGTTTTATCAAGAATTCTTCCAACGTGCTTTCGTCGGGCAGTTGCAGTTTGTAGGTGGAGACAAACAGATGGTTGTCCATGCCCGCCAACGCGTATTCCACCATTTTCTTGCCGCTCTTGGTGCAAAGCAGGATGCCCACGGGCGGATTGTCGCCGTCGTTCATTTCGTTTTCGCGGTAATAGGACACGTAGGCGTTGAGTTGCCCGAGATATTCGTGATGGAACTCGTCATTCTTCAACTCGATAATCACATTGCAATGCAAAATCCTGTGGTAGAACACCAAGTCGGCATAATAATATTCGTCGTCGATGATGATGCGCTTTTGCCTTGCCTCAAAGCAGAATCCCTTGCCCAACTCCATGATGAACTCCTGCAAATGGTCGATAAGTGCTTGCTCCAAGTCTTTTTCTTCAACGACATCCTGCGCATTTAGTCCCAAAAACTCGAAGAAGAACGGTTGTTTGATTTCGTCCTGTATTTGTCTTTCGGGACGTTTGAGCGGTTTCAACAGTTCTTCCGGTTTCTTGCTGACGCCTGCACGCACAAAGAGGTTGGTGGCAATTTGCCTCCGCAATTCTCTTACGCTCCAATTGCATCGCATGCATTCCGTCTCGTAGAAATAGCGGGCTAGCGGGTCTTCTTGGGTCATAATTTCCCTCAAATGGGAAAACGACAGTTTCGATATGATTTCGTGTGCAGGTGTCTGCAAAAAGTGCGACGTCGCACCTTTTACATCATCCTTATTGTCAATGTTTTGCAATTCGTGCGACACTGTCGCACTTTTTGGCACCAACAAATCTTTCATTTGTGGATACAGCAAATAAAAGTTGCGTGACAACTTAAACGCGGTTTCATTCAACCCGGGAGTATTTAGGGAATCTTCTAAACTCTTTAGCAACTTGTCACCATATTTTGCGCGGTCGTTGCCCTTTTGCTCGTACTCGACGATGTAATAGCCAATGAGCCAATTGCGTAAGGTCAACATACGGTTTACGGCTTTCACCGTTTCGGTTTGTGTCGCCCCATGGATTTTCTGAATCAACTGTGACAGTTGGTTGAAATCTTTCATTTCAGGATGCTCCCAGTCTTCGGGAATGATGCCGAGGGGCGAGGGACTGTAGCCTTTTTGAATAATGCTATTCATCCTTGTCTTCTTTTACTTTTGAAATGAATGTCTTGTATGCTTTCTCGTATTGTGATTTTATCATATCATAACATTTAGACTTCCTTATTGCTTTATCGTTATCTTTGATTTCTTTCAGGACGTCAGAAGGGCATGCAGTGTCTTGCTTAATATTAGAAGCTGAAAGTTCCATTCTTTCTAACATCGCGGTAATGTTGAAGGGCTCGTCTAATAACATGGCAGATTCTAATGATGATATTGAATAAGAAAAAGCCAAATCGTAATTTTTGCTATTGATTTCTATGTCCGCCAAGCTCGCAAATACTAAATGATCCGTTTTTATTGTTTGCTCTTTGCTTTCTTTTTCTTGTTTATTGAGCCTGCTTTTTAAATCATTTAGCTCCTCTATTTTTGCCTTTAATTCGATGCTATTGTAAATCTGCCAGCCTACGGCAAGAGTAACGACAATTGCTAACAGAGCAACAATAACCCCTACAAACGAATCTAGGCTTACTACTGTGAAACCACCGACGTTGCAACACCATAAGACTAGCATGACGATGGATATAGATAGAGATAAATAAGCACAAAAATGTGCAAAACTCCACTTTTTGTTTTCTTTATTATTGTTCATAGTACTATCCTTTCTTTATTTGTATTTAAAAAACGCTTGGTTAATAACCTAATTCTTTCAAATATTCCTTCATTTTCCCCTGCACCTCGGCCAGTTCCGTTTCCAGTTGCTCGATTTCCTTCTGCACAGCAGGGATGTCGATTTCGGCTTCTTCCTCGTAGGTGTCCACATAACGCGGAATGTTGAGGTTGAAGTCGTTTTCACGGATCTCGTCGGGGGTTGCCACGTAGGCGTATTTGTCTTCCACTACGCCAGGTTGTAGCTCGCCATCGGCGAATTTGCGGTAGATGCCCACGATATGCTCGATGTCCTGCGGGCGGAGCTTGTTTTGGTTCTTGCCGTTCTCGTACTCACGGCTGGCATCGATGAACAGCACATTCTCCGAGCCACGCCCCTTGCGGAAAATGGCAATGGCGGCTGGGATGCCCGTGCCATAGAAAAGGTTGGCGGGCAAACCGATGACGGCCTCCAAAGTGTGTTCGTTTTCAAGGATATACTGGCGAATCTTGCCTTCGCTGCCGCCACGGAACAACACGCCGTGAGGAATAATGACGCCTACCTTGCCGTTTTGATCGTCGGCCACCTCCAGCATGTGGCTGATGAAGGCCCAATCACCCTTGCTCTTGGGCGGAATACCGCGCCAGAAGCGGTTGTAAGGGTCGGACGCGGCTTCCTCTGCGCCCCATTTGTCGAGGCTGAAAGGAGGATTGGCCACCACCGTGTCGAACTTCATCAGCTTGTCGTTGGCTTTCAGCTTGGGGTTGCGCAAGGTGTCGCCCCAGCGGATGACGGCATTGTCGAAACCATGCAAAAACATGTTCATCATGGCCAATGCCCAAGTGCTGCCGTTCACTTCTTGCCCGTAGAGCGAGAAGTTGTTGTTGCCCACTTCCTTACCCGCCTTGATGAGCAAGGAACCGGAGCCGCAGGTGACATCGCAGATGCGTGCGCCGGGTTTGCTTTTGGTCAGCTTGGCAAGTAAGGTAGAAACCTCGGCAGGGGTGAAGAAGTCCCCCGCTTTCTTGCCCGCCTCACCCGCGAAGGTGGAGACGAGATACATGTAGGCGTCGCCAATGATGTCGTTGTTCTCCAGATGCGACTCGTCCAAGTCAACGCCGTTGAAATCTTGCAGCAGGTTTTTTAGTCGCGCGTTTTTCTCTTTCGGCTCGCCCAGATTGGCGCTGTTGAAGCTGATGTTGCGGAAGATGCTGCTGCCGTCCTCGCTGCTCATCTTCTCGCGGTTGGCGTCTTCGAGGTCGGCCAGCGCCTCGTCAATCAACTCACCGATGTTGGAGGCATTGCGGTGTTCATAGAGGAAGTCGAATGAACTCTTTTCGGGCACCACAAAACGCTCGTGGCGCATGGCGCGCTCGGCGCGTTCCACCTCGCCCTCATATTTAATAAGGTAATCGTTCAATTTCGATTTATACACGTCACTGACGTATTTCAAAAACAGCATGGTAAGGATATAATCCTTGTATTGGCTGGGGTCGATGACGCCGCGAAAAGTGTCGCATGCCTTCCAAACCGTGCGGTTGATGTCGTCTTGGGTTATCTTCTTGGTCTCCATATCTTATTTTAATTTATTCATTATGAGTTGGTTGATGATTAAGTTTCGTTTTTCGGTGATGGTTTTCAGCAGACTTTCTTCTTTTTGCTGGAATTTGGCCAATTCCACGATTTGTTGTTGTGTTTTCAAGTCGGGAATGGCGATTTCCAGGTTTTCAAGAACCTGTTTTCGGATGAGTGGCGTACCTGTGCCAACTTGCCCGGCCTTGATGGTGGCTAGTGTCTTTGGCTGACTCAAATACCAACAAAGGTAGTCGGGGAGGATGCCCCCGTCGTTTATCCTTATTATATAAAAGGTGGTAGAGGCTATGGTAGGATGTTCAAAATCGACCACGCGGCAAAGGTTGGAGGTTCCTTTTCCAGCAAACAGCAGGTCGCCCTTACATAAGAGATGCTTCTCTAACTTTGGGGAATAAGGAATTCGTGAAGCGGTTTTTTCAGGTGATTCTGCCAGCAGGTCCTTGATTTGCAAATAAGCAATTTCTCCTTGAGGAGCTGTCGCTAAGAACACTCCAGATTGGATCTTTGCAAATTCTTGTATAGTTAATATTCTAGTATGATTAATACTATTCATGTTGCAAAGATACAAATAATTCTGAAAATAGCAAATTATTTTCAGAAAAATTGTGGTAAACGATGTACTAAATTGAAGCTATCCTTCCAACTCCAACCGAATGATCTCCAAAAACATCCCCATCCCGATTTCCAGAATGTCATCGGGGAAGTCAAACATCGGGTCGTGAAGGGCGGGCTGTTCCAAGCCAGAACCCAAACCGAAGAAACCTATCGGACAGACGCTCCCAAACCTTCCGAAGTCCTCCGACCAACGGAAAGGCTCTTCCAAATGACCAAGGCTTAACTCGAGATTTTTTGCGGCTTGCTCTATGGTTTTCACGCAGTCGACATTGCTGTTAGTAGCGGCGAAGGCCTCATGCATAGAGAAATTGAAGTCGAAAAGGTGGTCTTTGGCCTTGGCGCGGCAGAACTCGATGATTTCCGTGGACATCAGTTCCAGGTTGCGGTCGTTGAAGCTGCGCAGGGTGAGCCAAATCTCGGCATGGCCGGGGGCGACGCCGAAGGTCTCCTCGCCTAAGATGGCATGCGTGATGACAAAGGTGGTCAAAGGCTTCACGGCCTTCAGTTGCTCGCGTTTTTTTTCCAAATGGTGGATGAGTTGGGCAAGCAACTCCGACGGACTATGCCCCGTCTCAGGTTGAGAGGCGTGCGCGGTGCGACCGTCAAAACAGAGTTTCAATCCAAATGATGCCGCCGCAAAACAACCATCTTTGACCATGATTTTGCCTTTCTCGAAGCTAGGCAAGTTGTGAAGTCCATAAGCCACGTCGGGTTTGATTTGTTCAAATTGCGGGTCGCTGAGGATGGCTTGAGCACCTTGACCGGTCTCCTCGGCAGGTTGGAAGAGCAGCACCACTTCGCCTTGGTCGGGACGCTGCTCGCCGAGCCATTGCGCCAGTCCGCAGAGGATGGTGGCGTGACCGTCGTGTCCGCATTTGTGTGAAACGCCTTGGTTTTGTGAGCGATAGGAGAGATCGTTAGGTTCTGGGATATGCAATGCGTCGATGTCGCCGCGGATGAGGATGCGCTTGCCGGGCTTGGCACCTTTATAGATAGCAGCCAGTCCGTAGCCGCCGATTTTCTCGATGATTTGGTCGGGGTGGGTCTGCTTCACCCATTCGTTCAAGATCCTGTTGGTCAGCGTTTCTTGTCCCGAAAGTTCGGGATGGGCGTGAAGGATATGTCGCAGTTCGATGAGGTCTTGCATGGTTTGAAATTTGGCACAAAACTACGGAAAAATGCAATGTGTTTCGGATTTAGTCTTATCTTTGCCACCAAATTTCAGAAGCACAATGCAAACCGTACTCTATCCCCTTAAGTTCAAGCCTATCTTTAAGGACAAGATATGGGGTGGACGCAAGATCAAGGAACAACTTGGCCTTGACTATGGTCCGCTGCCCAACTGCGGCGAGGTGTGGCTGCTCTCTGGCCTTTGGGACGAGCAGAGCGAAATCGCCAATGGCGACTTTGAGGGCGACGAGATCAACGACCTGGTGGAGACCTTCATGGGTGACTTGGTGGGCGAGAGTGTCTTCGACAAATATGGCGAGCAATTCCCTTTGCTGCTGAAGATCATCGATGCCAACGACTGGCTTTCGGTGCAGGTGCATCCCGATGATGAGTTGGCCGAGAAACGTGGCTTAGGCAATGGCAAAACCGAGATGTGGTATGTGATGCAGGCCGACAAGGATGCCGAACTCGTTATGGGCTTCAACCGCGAGATGACGCGGATGGATTATGTCAATGTTTTGAAGGACAATGCTTTGCAAAGTGTCTTGAATCACGAACAAGTGAAGAAGGACGATGTCTTCTTCATCCCCGCAGGCCGTGTCCATGCCCTTGGCCCCGGCATTATGGTGGCCGAAATCCAACAGACAAGCGACACCACCTATCGCATTTACGACTGGGACCGTATCGACGTGGCGGGCATGCGCCGTGAGCTGCATGTCGCGCAGTCGGTGGAGGCCGTCGACGGCAGATTGCCGGAGCAATACAAAACCGAGGTGGCCAATGTGATGAACCGCACCGTCCCTGTCGTGGATTGCCAGTATTTTGTAACCAACCTCCTTCAGCTGCAGGGTGAGATGGAAAAAGACTATGCCAACCTCGACTCTTTCGTGATTTTGATGCCTATTGAAGGATTTTTTACGCTGAGTTGGGAAAATGGCGCGATATTTGTAACAGCTGGAGAATGTGTCTTGATACCTAACCTTATCAAAAAGGTTGTCATCAGGGCAGAGAAGTATTGCAAAATGCTTGAAGTTTATTGCCAATTAGAAGAAAACGAATATTAAATAGTTGAATATCAAATTTTAGATCAATGAAAAAACTTATGACACTTTTGCTGATGGCTCTCGTGGTGACGGGCCTTCATGCGCAAACGAAATCGGATCTTCCCAATGTCACATTAAAGGACCTGAATGGTAAGAATGTGAACATCGCAAAACTCTCCAACAATGGCAATCCTATCGTCATTACATTCTGGGCCACTTGGTGCGGTCCCTGCATTAAGGAGCATAATGCCTTGAATGATGTTTATGAGGATTGGCAGGATGAGACGGGCGTGAAAATCTATTCCGTTTCTATCGACGACTCCCGTTCGACGGCCAAGGTAAAGCCCGTTGTGGAAGGCAAGGGCTGGGATTTTGAGATCCTGCTTGATGTCAACAGCGACCTTAAACGCGCCATGAACGTCAGCAACCCGCCCCACACTTTCCTGATCGACGGCAAGGGTAAGATTGTGTATCAGCACACTGGCTATTTTGAGGGTGCCGAGGACGAACTCTATGAGCAAATCCTGAAAATCTCCAAAAAGAAAAAGTAAGTGACAAATCTTCTTGCATAGGGCTTTTCCCGTAACCATCCGGGGGAAGCCCCTTGTGGGATTAATATGATACGATATGAAGAAAAGGTTACTTTTGTTTTTGTCCTTTAGCATCTTGGGCGGCCTTGTGGCACAAGCCCAAGATTTCATTGAGAATGCCCAAGTCAGCGGCAGTTTCCAAACCGATGCGCAATATTATATGCTTGACAAGGGTATCGGCATCACCGATCTCAATGGCAAGAAATTGGGTATCAATGGCTTTGGTAAGGTAAACTACACCAATGGCAACTTCTCTGCTGGTATGCGTTTCGAGGCCTTCATGCCTGAGCTGAACGGCTTCCGCAGCGAGCTGAATGGCGTGGGCCTGGCCAATTTCTTCGCCACCTATGACAATGGCTTCATCGGCATGACCGTCGGCGACATCTATGACCAGTTTGGTAGTGGATTGACATTCCGCACTTATGAGGAATGGTCGCTTGGTATGGATAATGCCCTGCGCGGCGCTCGTGTGGTGTTGCGCCCTGCTCAAGGCATCACCTTGAAGGCTGTTTATGGACGTCAGCGTTATTTTTGGGCGCCTTATTTGGAACGCGACTTCAATGCCGACGACTATCGTGGCATCGTGCGTGGTGCTGATGCTGAGTGGGACCTCAACCAGAGCATCGCAGCCCTCAACGAGTCGAAGTTCACCATGAGACTCGGCGGCAGCTTCGTCAGTAAGAAACAAGCCGACCAGAGCTCCTTCTACAACATCCCTGAAAATGTGAGTGCGGCTGCTGCTCGCATCAACCTCGGCTACGGTAACTGGGCTTTCGGTACGGAATATGCCTACAAGATCAACGACCCCTCGGCCATCAACAACTTCGTCTACAAGGAAGGCCGTGCCCTGTTGTCGTCGTTGAGCTATTCGCAGAAAGGCTTTGGCGCCGTTCTTCAGGTGAAGCGTACCGACAATATGAGTTTCAAGTCGATGTACACGGGCAAACAAAACGACCTCGACATCAACTTCATCCCGCCCATCAACTATACGCACACACATAGCCTGCCTTCGATGTACACCTATTCGACCCAGCCCAATGGCGAGATGGCGGCACAGTTGCAGGTCAACTACACCATCCCGAAAGGCACGGCTCTTGGCGGTAAGTATGGCACCAAGCTCGCCTTCAACATGAGTCAGGTAAACGACATCGTGCGCGATTCGGTCAGCTTTGGCAACGCGATGGCTTTGAACCAACCTGGTACCTTGGGTTATACCTCCAAGTTCTTCGCCGTCAGCGACCACCGTTTCTTCCGCGACATCAACTTCGAGGTCGACAAGAAGATCAGCAAGGACTGGCACCTCACTGCGCAATACATCAATTTGTATTACGACATCGAGACCATCGAAGGTCATGCTGGTTCGCCTGTGGTGAAAGCCAACATCGGTTTCATGGACGTGACGTATAAAATCAACAAGAAGCAGAGCCTGCGCCTCGAGTTGCAAGGCTTGTGGGAAAACGAAGTCCATAAAGGCTATGAGGTGGAAGAGAGCGAAAAAAATGACTACCAGAAGCGTGGCGACTGGGCTTTTGCACTGCTGGAGTATTCCATCAATCCGCATTGGTCGTTCTCCATCGCCGACAAATGGAACTATGGCAACCCCGTTGAGGAATACCGCGACCATTACTTCACTGGTACGGTCACCTATATCAAGGATGCTACCCGTGTCATGCTGAGCGCTGGCCGCCAGAGCGAAGGCGTGGTTTGCGTGGGCGGTGTTTGCCGCACAATGCCCGCCTCAAGTGGCGTGTCGCTTACCGTTTCAACGAGTTTTTAATTGATGTTTAAACCTAATGATTAGAACAATGAAAAGAATACTAAGAATAGGTATGGCATTGCTGGCCGCCATGTTGTTCATGAATGCCTGTGATGTCGAAAAGGAGCCTTATATCCAAGGTGTTGAAGACGAGAAGTTTATTTTGACGTTTAGAGTGGATAGTGTTTATGGCACAATTGACGAAGACACCAAGATAGTGAGATTGGATTTCACTGCCGGAACGGATGTATCCCACCTGGTGCCGACCATCACCATTTCAAACTATGCTACCATTGAACCTGAATCGGGTGTGGCCCAAGACTTCACCAATCCCGTCTATTACACCGTCACAGCCATGAATGGCACCACGGCACAGTATATGGTGGAGGCAGTGGTTCACGATGCCGAGAACGAAAAAAGCATTTTGTCGTTCCGCTTCGATGCACTGGATAAAGACGGTATTATTGATGAAGTTGCACGTAAGATCGATTTCGTGCTTCCTGCCGAAACCGATGTCACCCAACTGGTTCCTACTATTGAAGTGTCGGAAGGTGCCACGGTGGAGCCCGCCTCGGGTGTGGCCCAAGACTTCACCAACCCCGTGACCTATACCGTGACCGCTCAAAATGGCACGACTGCAGTCTATACCGTGACGGTCATCGTGGAAGGCGGCAATGTGGAGCCTACGGGTAAGACGGTGCTTATCAAGGACTTCACTGGCGCCCGTTGCGTCAATTGTCCTGCCGCCGCCGAATATGCCCATAACCTACAACACCAACTGGGCGAGGACCACATCTTCATTATGAGCGTCCATGCTGGCTATCTGGCCCAGCCTTTGGGTCAGTTCCCCGATTTCCTTACCGACGAGGGCACCGCTTGGTATAACAACCACGACTCCAACCCCTTGTTCTCTGTCGACCACGTGGCTTTGACTGATGGCAACACACTCAAAGTGGAGCAGATTGATGCTCCTGTCGCTGCCGCTTTGGAAGAGGAACAGGCATTTGAGATCGTTGTTACTCCCCAATTTGAAGTGACCACTCGCCAATTGCAAGTGGGGGTTCAAACCCTTGCTTTGGAGAATCTTGATGGACAGTTCTCCATCACGGTTTGTTTGGTTGAGGATCATATCATTGGCTGGCAGACCATCCCCGGTGGCGTTGACAAGGAATACGACTTCCGTAATGTGTTCCGTGGTACGCTCAATGGTGCAAATGGTGAGGAGTTTGAAAGCTTACATGTGAATGCCAACGACTCATTCCATTTTAGCTATAGCACCGAAATCAATGCTGACTACAATGCCGACGAGTGTTACCTAATGGTCTACGTCTCACTTGGCGACAAGATTATGCAGACTGCGGTAAAGAAGATCAAATAAACTGTAGTTGAGGGTCTTATGGTATTCAATTCCATAGAATTCCTCATCTTCCTGCCCATTGTGGTGCTGCTGTTCTACCTGCTGCCCCACAAGTGGAGATGGCTGATGCTGCTGGCGGCCAGCTGCGTGTTCTACATGTGGTTTGTGCCCAAGTACATCCTCATCTTGTTGGTCACCATCGTCATCGATTATTCGGCGGGTATCCTGATGGAGCGTTATGCCGACCAACACAAACTGAAGAAAACATTTTTCGTCATCAGCATCGTGAGTACGCTCGCGGTGCTGTTGGTTTTCAAGTATCTGAACTTTCTTACCGCTAATCTCGACCAACTCTGTGCCTCGTTGGGCATGGAGACCCATCTCTTGACGCATATCATTCTGCCCATCGGCCTGTCGTTCCACACCTTCCAGAGCATGAGTTATGTCATAGAGGTGTATCGTGGTCACCAAAAGGCTGAAAGGCATTTCGGGTATTATGCGCTCTATGTGATGTTCTTCCCACAGTTGGTCACGGGCCCCATTGAACGTCCGGGCAACCTGCTGCACCAACTCCACGAGAAGAAGGAGTTTCGCTATGAGAACATCTCCAAGGGCATGCGTCTTATCCTGTTCGGCTTCTTCGTCAAGATGGTGGTGGCCGACCATTTGGGCGAATATGTCGACGAGGTGTATGGGCATCTTGATGAGTATAACTCATGGAGTGTTCTGGGCTGTATGTTTTTCTACAGCTTTCAGATTTACTGTGACTTCTTCGGCTATTCCACTATCGCCCTCGGTAGTGCGAAACTCATGGGCTTCGACCTGATGGACAACTTCCGCTCGCCTTATCTCTCCAAAAATATCGCCGAGTTTTGGCATCGTTGGCATATCTCTCTGTCGACTTGGTTCCGCGATTATGTCTATATTCCTTTGGGCGGTAGTCGCGTCAAATTCGGGCGATGGGCCTTCAATATCTTGGTCGTATTTGTGTTAAGTGGCATTTGGCACGGTGCGGCTTGGACTTTCCTGTTATGGGGATTCGCACATGGCTTGCTCCACATCCTCGAGAAGGCTTTGCGTAACCGTCTCCCAAGCAATGAAAGTCAATCAAAATGGTTGAAAATCAGCGTTGACGCACTTTGCGTGGTAAAAACTTTCGTGTTGGTTACTCTGTTTTGGGTCATGTTTCGTGCCACCGACATGGAGCATCTGAAGGCCATTTTCGAAGCAGCGTTTACCAATTTCGGCAGCGGAGAGCAACTGTCGGTCAAACCCGGTATGTGGATCTATCTCGGCCTGTTCATCCTTTCCGACATTGTGCTTCGTAACACCCGTTTCGACGCATGGTGCGAGGGCAAGCCAATGGCGGTCAGGTGGTTGATTTATGCCGTGCTTGTCTTTATGGTCATCTCTTGTTCGAGTGTCAAGAATTTCCCGTTCATCTATTTCCAGTTTTAGCCATGAAGAAATTGTTGATACGCATAGGGATGGTTTTGGTGATGCTCGTGGTGCTTAACTGGGTGTATTCCAAGTGGTTCTTCGAGAAGGACTTGCGCGAGCATTCCGACATCGTCGAGCTCTCGTGGCAGGTGACCGACGACAGTTGCCGCATCATCTACCTCGGCGAGTCGTCCAACAACCACTATGGTGATGAAGAGGCCAATCGTCGTAAAATCAGCGATTTCACTGCGGATTATTTCCCTACGGTGAAGATGGGTGACTTGACGAAGGAAGCATCACATGCCCAGACCTACTATTATATGTTGAAGCACATCCCGGCTACCTCGGCAGTCGAGACGGTGGTGGTGACGATGAACCTGCGCTCGTTTGGTCCACTTTGGATCTATTCGAAACTTGAGACCCCTTTGCGTAAGCAACTGGTACTGCTAGAGGACTATCCGCCTTTGGTAAACCGATTCCTGTTGGCGTTTAAGGCATATCCCATCAAAACCGAAGAGGAGTGGAATGAATTGGTGTTTGAACATTGGCGCACCGACACCTTCAACATCCCGAATTTTGCCTGGCACACTACAGCCGATTGGGATTATGGGATGTATTCATACGGTTGGTACGACCAACAAGGTCAACGCGATTGGGATGTAACGGCCTTGGCGTGCCACTACATCAAGACTTATGCTTTTGAGATTAACGACGACAACCCGCGTGTCAAGGACTTTGACGCCATTGTGGATTTGTGTCGCGAAAGAGGTTGGAACCTTGTGTTCAACTTGATGGGCGAGAATGTCGACAAGGCCAACGAACTGGTAGGCAAGGACTTGATGCTTCTATTCCGACTCAACCGAGACTATTTGCTGAAACGTTATGGCAATTTGGAGGGCGTGACTGTCGTCAACAATCTGAGCCTTGTGCGCGATGTCAACTTCATCGATCAGGACTGGACCACCGAGCATTATTATGAAGAAGGCCGTCGCATCGTCGCCGATCATCTGGCGCAGGCTTTACGTGAGTTCTATCCCGGCGATTACCATAATCCGGATTCGCTGAAACTGGATGTAGGGCATTACTATTTAGGCGGTTCGAGAACATTGGACGAGCAGCAACCCTATAGTATGACCTTAGCGCTCACCGCTGATAGTATTCGTCCTGATTGGGGTATGGTGAATGTGGCTTTCGAAATCAAGCAGCAGGATGAGTTGAGCAAACCTGTCTTAGCAGTTGAAAAACATAGCCCTTCGGGGGAGATCGCCATTGACTCGTATGCCGTCAATAAGCCTGTGCAAGAAAATGGCACATGGGATTTCGCCACTTTTGCCTTGCCGATTGATACAGCCTTCCGCTCTGCTCAGAAAATCAAGCTGTATGTCCATAACTTCTCGGAGAGCGAAGTGCAAATTAGGAATTTGGATGTCTCTTTCCGTCCGGCCTACCTCAAAGCAAGGGTGAAAGCGCAAACATACAAGTCAATTGACCTCAACGACGGTAAGTAGCCTTTCCTCGACCTTGAATTTCACTTCCATTCCGCCAAATGCCATCCCATATATGCGATCGGGGTCATCTTGGTATTGTGGTCTGGGATCGTGAGCCAACACATCGGTAAGGCTTTTCCTTTGGCTTTCGGGGACTTTCTGTAATAGGCTTTCAGGGAAACTCACTTCCAGAAGAAACTCCGCGGGCGTTGTGGCAAATCCACTGACGGCTTCGGGGTGACTGTCGGTGTAGGCGATATAAGGCTTGATGTCATAGATAGGAGTGCCATCCATTAGATCGGCGCCTGAGACGTGGAGAATAGGGCCGAACTTAGGGTCGATTTCCACTTTCTCAAGTTTGACCGACGATAGGCCGATGGGATTGGGGCGGAAGGGCGAGCGCGTGGCAAACACGCCTTTGCGCACGTTGCCGCCCAAGCGTGGTGGACGCACGGTGGGCGACCAATTGTCGCGCACGGCTTCCGAAAACTGCCATAGCAGCCAAATGTGTGAGAAGTCTTCCAGGCCGCGCACAGCGTCGGGGTTGCGGTATTCTGGCTCAAAGACAATCGTGGCCTGCAGCGAGGCGATGATGCCGCTCTGCCGCGGGATGCCGAACTTGGTCGGGAAGTCGGTGTGGATGCGGGCGATGGTTTTCATGTTGCAAAAATAACGCTTTTTGAAAAGAAACCGAAAAAAGCCTTACTTTTGCAGGCGTAAAATGGCATACGATATGCAAAGCAAAGAAGAAACCTCCATTTTGGTGCTCTATACTGGCGGCACCATCGGCATGATGCAAGACCCCAACACGGGGGCCTTGGTGCCGTTTGATTTCGATAATATCTACGCCCATCTGCCCGTCTTGAAAAACTTCGGTTATCAGATTGACGTCTACAGCTTCGACCCGCTCATCGATTCGTCCAACATGTCGCCCGATTTCTGGATCAGGCTGGCAACGAAGATAGGTGAGGAGTATGAGCATTACGACGGTTTCGTGGTGCTGCATGGCTCCGACACGATGGCTTACACCGCTTCGGCCTTGAGCTTTATGCTTGAAAATCTCAACAAGCCGGTGGTGCTGACCGGTTCGCAGTTGCCAATGGGCATGGTTCGTAGCGATGGCCGCGAGAATTTCTTGGCCGCCATCGAGATTGCCGCTGCCAAGGATGACGATACCTCCATCGTTCCTGAGGTGAGTATTTTCTTCCAAAACCAACTGCTTCGCGGCAATCGTGCCACCAAGTTCAACGCTGAAAACTTCAACGCCTTCATCTCGTCCAACTATCCCAACTTGGCCGATGTGGGCATACACATTAAATATAATAAGGAACGTATCCTTAGGCCCAACTTCAAAAAGTTGAAGGTGCACACCAGCATGGACCGTCATGTGGGCATATTGAAACTCTTCCCGGGTATCTCGGAGAACTTTGTCCGTCACGTGCTGAAGACCCCTGGCCTCCGAGCCTTGGTGCTTGAGACCTTCGGTTCGGGCAACGCCACCACAGCCCCCTGGTTCCTCGATGCCTTGAAAGAAGCCATCGACGGAGGTCTGATCATCCTCAACATCACACAATGCAAGGCGGGCTCGGTGGATATGGGTCGTTATGAAACCAGCCTCGACATGGCCCGTATCGGGGTCATCAGCGGACACGATATGACGACTGAGGCCGCAGTCGCCAAGTTGATGTATCTTATCGGCGAGGGACTGGCAAAAGAGAGAATCCTCGAAATACTACAAAATTCCATCCGTGGCGAAATGACCCTTTGATGCTAAAATTCAAGCAATTGAATTATTGATGCAATAAAAAAACAAATATTTTTGTTCTCCTAATCAAAAAATGTTGTACTTTTGGCAACGATTTCAGTTAGGGTAGAGGGGTTTGGAGACATTGGAGAGATGTCCGAGTGGTTTAAGGAGCACGCCTGGAAAGTGTGTGTACTCCAAAAGGGTACCGCGGGTTCGAATCCCGCTCTCTCCGCAGAAAAGTAATAATTGTTTCATCGGAACGAGTAATTCATTATAGTAATAATCAATCATTTAACCTAAACTATGAAAAAATTAATTGCTTTCCTCATGGTTGCTGGCCTCTTCACTTTTGGCATCAGCAATCTCGTCGTTGCTCAAGATGAGCAAGCGCAAACCGAGCAGACGGAACAGACCGTTGCTCCTGAACAGACTCCCGCTCCTGTGGAGACCGTTGAAGAAGTTACCCCCGCAGTGCAAAACGACGCTGCTCCTGTGACTTTCCGTGAAGCTATCAAGAAACAATTCATCGATGGTGGTCCTGGTTTCATGGGCATCGTGTTGGTCATCCTCCTTATCGGTATGGCTATCTCCATCGAGAGAATCATCTATCTGACGCTGGCTACCGCCAATTCCAAGAAGCTCTTGGCTGGCATCGAAGAGAAAATGAAGAATGGTGACGTTGAAGGCGCCAAGCAACTCTGCAAGGACACCCGCGGTCCTGTTGCCAGCATCTTCACCCAAGGCCTCATCCGTTATCAGGATGGTCAGTCCCTCGAAGAGGTCGAAAAGGCCCTCGTTTCCTATGGTTCGGTTGCCGGTGGTAAGCTTGAAAGCGGCTTGAGCTGGATTGGTCTTTGCATCAGTTTGGCTCCTATGTTCGGTTTCATGGGTACTGTTATCGGTATGATCCAGGCCTTTGATGACATCGCCGCTGCTGGTGACATGAGCCCGACGGTCGTTGCCTCCGGTATGAAGGTCGCTCTGTTGACCACCGTGTTCGGTCTGATCGCCGCTATCATCCTTCAGATTTTCTTCAACTTCATCGCTGCTAAAATCGAAAGCATCGTCAACGATATGGAAGACGCTTCCATCTCGTTCATGGACATCCTTGCAAAATACCACAAATAATAAAAGTATCAATCATGAATAGTAAGCTTAATATTTCTAAATGGGTATTTCTCGCCCTGGCAGCGGTTACTGTTGTCATTGCGGTTTTATTCTACCTCGTTGTGAGTACGATTAAGCCGGAATACAAGCTTGGTAACCCCACGCCTCGTGCAGACTTATTCCTGAATTGGGGCTACATCTTGATTGTACTTGGCATTATCATCGCTTTGATTTCAGTTGTCTTCACTGCCGTCATCAAGGGCGTCAATGGCAAGACCTTACTGATTGCACTCATTGCGTTTGCTATTATTGCAGTTGTAGCTTTCCTCATGTCAAGGGGCGCTTTTGAACTCCCCTATCAGGCCGGTGAAAAACTCTATTCCGGCAAGACGCACGGTTGGGTCGAAATGGGCCTCAACTTCTTCTATGTTACTCTTGCAGTCGCTATCATTTCAATCTTGTTCTCTGTTATCTACAAGGCAGTTAAAAAGTAAAAATATTCATCATGGCAAGAAAAGTTCCAGAAATCAATTCGAGTTCGCAGGCTGACATAGCATTCTTGCTGTTGTGTTTCTTCCTGATGACGACCTCAATGGATGTGGACTACGGTATCACCCGTCGTCTGCCTCCTCCCGTCGAGCAAAACATTGACGAGACCAAGGTCAAGGAAAGAAACGTGATGAATGTAATGGTAAACAAGAGCGACAGGTTGCTGGTCAATGGCCGTCCCTCCGACATTTCCATGTTGAAGGACCTCGCCAAAGACTTCATGACCCCGCGTCCTGGCGACGAGACCGCTCCTGAAGTGGAGACCAAGACCTTCGACCTGGTGGGCGATGTGCTCATGTCGAAGGGCGTTATCTCCCTGCAGAACGACCGCGGTACCTCGTATGCTATGTATATCAGTGTGCAGAATGAGTTGGCACGCGCCTTCAATGAAATGAAGGAAGAACTTGCTCTGAAGAAATTCAACAAGCACCTCGACCAACTCAATGAAGATCAAACCAAGGCTATCAACGATGCTGTGCCCGTGCGTGTCAGTGAGGCTGAGCCCGTTGAATACAAATCTAACTAAAGGAGGATTGAGATATGGGTAAATTCAGAAAAGAAGGGAAAAAGGAAGTGCCACAAGTGAGCACCTCTTCACTGCCCGACATCGTTTACATGTTGATATTCTTCTTCATGATCACCACCACAATGCGTGATGTTGAACTGAAGGTGAAGACCGCCATGCCTAAGGCTTCCGAGATTCAAAAGCTCGAGCACAAGGCTCTGGTGAGCTCCATCTACATCGGCCCCCCGCGTGATGCCAAACTCGGTACCGAATCGCGTATCCAACTTGACGATTCTTTCGCCCGTGTCAACGACATCGCCGACTGGATCCAGAAAGAGCGTGACTCGCGTAGCGAGGCCGACCGTCCCCTGCTGACCACGGCCCTGAAGGTGCATAAGGATACCCGTATGGGTATCGTCACCGACGTGAAGCAGGAACTTCGTAAGGTGGGCGCCTTCCGTATCAACTACACGACACTGAAAGGTAGTGCCTTGGAAAACTAAACCCCGGTTTAGTGAACAACCCAAAGGGTGGCAATTCTCTTGCCACCCTTTTTCTTTTTGTCCGCACTGCTTCTGCCGAAGAGTTGTTATTTTTTAGTATGTATATTTACAGTACAAATACTTACTTTTTGTATCTTTGCGGAAAATTTCAACGCTATGAGTGACAAAATGATCTTTACTCCTACGAAATACCAACTTCAAACCGTCGCAACTGGCCGTGTTTTCGACGACCAGGGCTGGACATTGGATGATAAACAGTGCGACAAGCCGAGCATGGTGCGTCCCGTCTATGAAAAGAAACAGCTGCAAGTCAAGGAAGGCAGATGCTGGGGCCTGTATCGCTATGCCGATTGGCTGCCTATCAAAACCATGTTGGCTAACCCCTCTGAGCCTGTCACCTACAAGAGCGAGGGGCTGGCAAATCGTCTTGGATTGCGCAACTTGTATATCACCTTTAACGGTTATTGGCCCGAGCGCAACGCCCGTATGACCACCTGCTCCTTCAAGGAGATGGAGGCTTTCTCGGTCTGCGCGCGCCTGGGTGAGGAGTTGAAGGACAAGGTGCTGGTGGTGGCCTCGGCTGGTAACACCGCCCGAGCCTTTGCCAAGGTCTGCTCCGACAACGGCATCAAGCTCCTGCTATGTGTGCCTCAAGACAATATCAATGCCTTGTGGTTTGACAAGCCGCTCAACGACTGCGTGAAGCTCATCACTACCGAGTCGGGCAGCGACTACTTCGACGCTATCAACCTCTCGAATGTGGTCTGTGAGATGGATGGCTACTTGGCCGAAGGTGGTGCCAAGAACATCGCACGTCGCGATGGTATGGGCACTACCATGATGTCGGCCACGACCTTCATCGGCCGTACGCCTGATTTCTATTTCCAGGCTGTGGGTAGTGGCACGGGTGCCATTGCCGCTTGGGAAGCCAACTTGCGTTTTGTCGAAGATGGCCGTTTTGGGACGAATAAGGCCCGTTTGATGGTGTCGCAAAACAAACCCTTCCTGCCCATGTATGAGGCATGGAGAGCCGATTCAAGGGCGCTGCTGCCCTATGATGCCGATCAGGCCCGTAAAGACGCTGCCGAGATCTGTGCACCTGTGCTTTCAAACCGTAAGCCGCCTTATGGCTTGGCTGGCGGGTTGTTTGACGCGCTGAAGGATACCCATGGCGACATTCTTGCCGTGAGCAATACCGAAGCAAATGCCGCAAAGGCCTTGTTTGAAGAGACCGAAGGCATCGACATCTATCATGCGGCAGCCGTTGCTACAGCCTCATTGCAGCAAGCTATTGAAAAAGAAGTGGTGAAAGCTGATGATGTGGTGATGCTTAATATCACTGGAGGCGGCGAGAAGCGTTTCCAAGCCAACCATGAAATGTATTACCTGAAGCCCAATCACATCTTCAAGATTGACTTCACGAAGGAAGAAGTGGAGCGCGTCTTGACGGCGATGAGATAAACACCGGCTTTTAGGCCACTGACATCAATACGAATGGAATTGCCCTTGGCAGCATGGCTGCTGAGGGCTTTCCCGTTCATGTCGGTCAACAAAACAGACTGAAGACCTTCCGCCTCAATGGTCACAAAGTCAGAGGCGGGATTTGGGAAGATGCTGATGTCTTGAAGGCTTTCCGCTACTTGCGTTATGTCGAGCGGCGTCACCCAGAAGGTGACCATGGCCGTGTTGCAGCCACATGGGATGGTCATCATGACATCTAACCACGTCACCGCCCCAGGTTCTACCTCTGGCTTTAAAGTGGCATACATGGTCGCTTCAACGGTCTCATCAGGCTGAAGGGGGAAGGTCATGCCATTGACGCCATTCACATAGCAGCTGAAGTTGGTGAAATATTCGGTGGAGGGGTGTGCTGTGATGTCAAGCGGATCGTATCCTGTATTGTGAACCTGGAAGTGGAAAATGGCTTGCGAGCCTGGATACATGGCGGTGTCGCCCGTGATGGGCTCGGCTTCAAAGTCGTATTGCAGCACCATGTCGAACTCAATATCGTCGATCGTGAGATGGGTGGAGCCTTGTCCTGCAATCGCATGGATGGCAATATATTCGCAATCTTCAGGGATGTCTTCGACGTAGGAAGAGATTTTTTTGTAGGCTCCGTCCCCGACAGTCTCGGAAAGGAGCAGGGTATGCATTTGGTCGGGCTGAGGTTCCTTGCCTGCCCAAAACTCAAGCTGGAAGTCGCCGTCAGAGATGGCCCAGCACGTAAAGCGATAATTAATGCTGGGAATCAGGTATAGCGGCATATACATCCATGAATCCTCGGTGTTGGAGAAGGCATACCAGTTGCCCGTATGAGGCATTCGGTTATGGTCTTTCTCGAGATAGCCGCAAAGCCATGAGTCGTCGTCGCAGGTCCAGCCTATGGGCTTTTCAAGGTCGTGGTTGGCGTATTCGAAGCCTTCAAGCAGAATGCTGTCAGCGAAAGTGAAGCTTGTGATCAGAGCCAGGGTTAGAGTAAGGAGCAGATTCTTCATACGCATAATTTTGGAGCAAAAGTATGAAAAATCCTGTCCATATCATTTATAATTCCAAAAAAATCCCTATCTTTGAGCGTTTTTTAAAAGCGCCTTATTATTGATATGCCCCACATCTTTGGTAATATGGTTTATTTGAACGTCAAGGAACGTGACCGTTTCTGACTTTATGTTAGAAATATAGGGCCCTTAATGCCCTGTCTTCTTTTGAAAAACAATTAATACATTCATTAATAATACATTAAAACATTACAATTATGGAATTACCATTTGCAGAAGCTTGGAAAATCAAGATGGTTGAACCCATTAAGAAATCCACCCGCGAACAACGCGAAAAGTGGCTCAACGAAGCCCACCAGAATGTCTTCATGCTGAAGAGCGACTACGTCTACATCGACCTGCTGACCGATAGCGGCACTGGCGCCATGAGCGACCGTCAATGGGCTGCCATGATGCAGGGCGACGAGAGCTACGGCGGCGCCCGTTCATTCTATCATATGAAAGACACCATCACCGAACTCACCGGTTTCGAGTATGTCATCCCCACCCACCAAGGCCGCGCTGCCGAGAACGTGCTGTTCTCCTATCTCGTAAAGCCTGGTCAGGTCATCCCGGGCAATGCCCACTTCGACACCACCAAAGGTCATATCGAGAGCCGTAAGGCCTTCGCTATCGACGTCACCGTGCCCGAGGCTTACGACACGCAACTCGAAGTCCCCTTCAAGGGCAATGTCAGCCTCGAGAAGCTCGAGAAGGTGCTGAAAGAGAATCAAGGCAATGTGCCGTTCATGGTCCTTACCGTGACGAACAACACCGTCGGCGGTCAGCCCGTTAGCATGCAGAACATCCGCGAAACTTGCGAACTCTGCCACAAATACGGTGTGCCGGTCAATATCGACAGCGCTCGTTTCATCGAGAACGCCTACTTCATCAAGACCCGCGAAAAGGGTTACGAGAACAAGACCTTGAAGGAAATCGCCCTTGAGATGTTCAGCTACGCTGACTCGATGACGATGTCGGCCAAGAAGGATGGTCTGGTCAACATGGGCGGTTTCATCGCTACCAACAAGAAAGACTGGTACGAAGGTGCCAAGCTGTTCTGCATCCCCTTCGAGGGCTTCCTGACCTATGGTGGTATGAATGGCCGCGATATGGACGCTCTGGCTGTCGGTCTGAAGGAAAACATTGAATTCGACATGGTTGAGACCCGTATCAAGCAGGTGCACTACCTCGCCGCCAAACTCGATGACTACGGCATTCCTTACCAGCGTCCTGCCGGTGGCCATGCCATTTTCGTCGATGCCGACAAGGTGTTGACTCAGATTCCTAAGGAAGAGTTCCCTGCCCAGACCTTGACTTGCGAGCTCTATCTCGAAGCTGGCATCCGTGCCTGCGAGATCGGTTATGTGCTTGCCGACCGCGACCCGGTCACGCGTCAGAACCGCTTCGGTGGCAACGACTTCGTGCGTCTCTGCATCCCGCGCCGTGTGTACACCAACAACCACATGGACGTGATTGCAGCAGCCTTGAAGAACGTTTACGACCGCCGCAACGAAATCAAGCGTGGTCTTGAGATCACTTGGGAGGCTGAACTGATGCGTCACTTCACCTGCCAGTTCAAGAGATTGGGTTAATCAATTAATGTTTGGGATTGGCCTCAAAGGCCAATCCCAAACTGTTTTTCAAAGCAACAATTATGACCGCAACAGCAATTGTTCTTAGTATTCTTTTCGTTCTCTGCCTGACGTCGAGTGTGGTGCCGCGCTCGGTGGGACTGGTGAGAGCTGACGATAAACCAGCTCAAAAAATCTGGATCCCAGCCATTTTTGGTATAAGTCAAGGTGTGATGGCCTTGTGTGGTTGTGGATTGGGACGTCTGATGTCACATCTTTATATCAACCTTGCTGAGTATATGGTCTTTGCCATGATGCTCGTGGTGGCCATAAAATTGTTTGTGGACTCTATGCGTGTGCTGAGAGGCAAGATGATGTATACGGTAAACAAAGAGAGCGATATCATTCTGTTGTCTGTCTTGGCTGCTTTCAACACTTTCCTCTATGCTTTGGTGAGTGTGTTTTTTGCTCCTTTTGGGATATGGTTTTTCGTTGCCGTCACTTTGGCAGGCTTTTTGTGGTCGTTCCTAACGGTTCGCATAGAGTTTACGCCAGGCATGCTCAAGAAGGTGAGCTTTGTGGAGTTCTCAGCCTCGGTGTTTATGCTCGTCATTGCGATACTGTATTTGTTTACCAACGTGTTTGAATGAGAGCAATAATGAAAAAGTCATTCTTCCTCCTTGTCGGATTGTCCTTTGCGCTGTTTGTTTCGGCACAGGCACCTTCTAGCTATTATAACTCAGCCAATGGCTTGACGGGTAATCAGCTGAAGTCGGCCTTACACAACATCATCAAAGGTCACACTACCGTATCGTATGCCCAGTTGTGGAATGCTTTCTGGAGCACCGACAACAAAGGCAACGGTGTGGTGTGGGATATGTATTCCGACCGCCCTGGTGGCACCCCTCCTTATACCTATTATTTAGGTCAGGATCAGTGTGGCAACTATAGCGGAGAAGGCGACTGCTACAACCGCGAGCATTCGTGGCCGCAGAGCTGGTTTAACAATGACGGCACGGCTCGCACAGACTTACACCACATTTTCCCTACTGATGGCTATGTGAATGGCCGCCGTAATAACTACGCTTACGGTGAGGTGGGATCGGCTTCTTGGACGTCGCGTAACGGTTCAAAACTCGGCACTTGCAAGACCCCCGGCTTCTCGGGAACGGCATTTGAGCCCATCGATGAGTATAAAGGCGATCTGGCCCGCGCCCTAATGTATATGAGCGTGCGTTATTACACCGAAGATGGCAGTTGGGGTTCCAGCGACATGACTACCAAGTCGGAAATCAAGCCCTGGGCTATTCAACTATTGCTTCGATGGAACGAGCAAGACCCTGTGAGTCAGAAGGAAATTGACCGAAACAATGCTATATATAACGACTATCAGCATAACCGCAACCCCTTTGTGGACCATCCTGAATATGCTCGCATGATTTGGGACCCCACGTGGAATGCCATCGAGGAGATGCAATCGTCGGTGTTTCTTTTCCCCAACCCGATTGAACGCGGACAGACGCTTCATGTGAGTGGCAATGTCAATCGTTTTGATGCCGTTACGGTTTGTGATCTTTGTGGCCACACGGTGCTGAAGGCCAGCGGCAAGGCTGTCGGCGACTTTGCCGTGAACCTGCCCCAGGATTTCAATAGGGGGTGCTACATTGTCAAACTAATGTGCAATGGCAATGTGGTGAGATACGAGAAGCTATTGGTGAAATGATGTGATCACATCATTTTCTTGTGCCTGAAATAGATATAGAATGCTGTGGCTACCACCGCCATAAATCCCATGATGCCCCAGAAAGCCCATGGCTTGTCTTGGAAAGGCAGTCCTACGTTCATGCCGTAAAGACCTGTGATGAAGGTCAAAGGCAGGATGATGGTCGACACCAGCGTCAGGATTTTCATCGTCTCGTTGGTCTTGTTGGTCTGCATCGAGTCGAAGGTCATCGACAGGCCTTCAATCAACTCTTCGTAGTCTTCGGTCATATCCCATACCTTTTGCAGGTAGTCGAGGATGTTGCCCCAGTAGTCTTCCATGAACTCGACATCGTCGGTGAAGCCAGTCACCTTACCTGTCTCGAAGAGATGGAAGAGCCTCAACTGAGGTTTGAAGATGGTGTTGATGAGGATGAGGTTTTTGCGTGTCACGCTGATGCGCTCGATGATCTTCACCTGTTTCTCCTGCAGCAGCTCACGATTGATCAACTCGACATCTAACCCGATTTTGCGCAGCAAATACACCGATTCCGTCATCAGCTTTTCGAGGATTCGATAGAGCAGGATGTCGGAGTTGCGGATGTTCATCTCCTCCTCGTTTTGGATGCGTTCTTCGTATTCGTTGAAGAGTTGAGACACACCCCAGGGGTTTTTCTCGATAGAGATGATGTAGTCCTTGCCCCAGAAGATCTTCACCTCCTTGATTTTCACAAACTTGTTCTGACGGTCGAAGTTGGGGAAATGCAGGATAAGGAAATAGTAATCGTCGTAAATATCGATTTTAGGGCGTTGGTTAACGGATTTGCAGTCTTCGATGTCCAAAGGGTGGAAATGAAATCGGTCTTTCAGGAATTCAAAGTCTTCTTCCGTTGGGTTGTTGAGATGACGCCAGGTCAAGTTCCCGATTTTCAGGCTGTTAATCATAGGCCTTCCCCCTTTCTTTAAAGTGAATACTCTGTTTACATCGGCGCAAAAATTGATTTCGCGCCGCGAAAATAGTGTTTTTCTTTGAAAAGACGGGAAAAAACCTCAAATTATTTCCACTCAAAGGTATTAATCAAGTGGTTGATGTCCTCTCTTATGAAGTTGATGACGGGCTGCATCGAGTCGTTGTTGGGCTGGAAATTGAAGTATAATGCGCCGCGTACGAAGTTGCGGGTGCTGTCGGTGAGGTAGAACTGCATCGGGGTGGCCACGCCTTTGCCGTCCATCTCGATGAACATGCCATAAACCTGATGTTCTTCGTTGACAATCAAGCTGTCGCGCACGCCACTGGCCTTCTGCAAGTGCTTGGTCACCATAGTGTGGACGTCTTCAAGATAATCGCCCAGGTTGCCGTTCACGGGTTTGTGGGTCAGATGGATGGAGCCTTTGAATTGGGGTAGCTCGATGTTGACCCAGTTTTTTTCGTTGGGCGAATAGGGGTCGGGAGTGACTTGGGCGTATTTAGGGCACTCAAAGCTGTAACGTTCGATCGTGTCGACTTGGGTGTAGCCTTTTTCGGGAAGGTCGATGCGGAAGTAGCCACGCGGTTTGGGCAGGTAATTGGGCTCACGGTCGCACGAAACAGCGATGAGAGCGATGGCAAGAGCCAAGAGTGATATGGTTATTTTATTCTTCATCAAATACTACTTTTACCTCCTTGATGCGCTTGCTGTCGGCATCGATGATCTCCATGTGGAATTTCTCGAAGTTGAACTTGAATCCGATCTCAGGGATGCGACCTTCGATTTCAAGGATGAGGCCGGCGAGGGTGTCGGCTTCGCCTTGCATGGGTTCGAAGTAGCCTTCGTCGACGCCAAACACCTTGCAGAAGTCGACGATACTGGTCTGTGCTTTAAAGAGATAGGAGCCGTCGTCAAGTTTCTTGAAATGGTCTTCTATGTTGGCTTCGTCAAACTCGTCGTTGATTTCGCCCACAATCTCTTCGATGACGTCTTCCATTGTAATCAGTCCAGAGGTGCCGCCATATTCATCGACCACGATGGCGATGTGGATTTTCTTCTCGCGGAAGTCTTGGAACAGGTCGTTAATCTTTCGGTTCTCTGGGACGAAGAAAGCGGGGCGGATGAGCTTTTGCCATTCATACGATTCGGCGTCGAGATAGGGTAGAAGGTCTTTCACATAAAGTATGCCTTCCACCTTGTCCATAGTCTCTTCGTAAACAGGAATTCTTGAGAATCCGCTTTTGATGACAATGGCAAGCATCTCGGTGAACTCCATGCTTTTTTCCACGCCAATGATGTCGACGCGCGGTATCATCACGCTGCTGACTTCCTTCTCGCTGAACGACGCGATGCCTTTCAGCATCTGCTTCTCGTCCATGGGGGTTGATTCCTCAGTGGCGATGTCGACGGCAGTGGAGAGGTCTTCGATGGAGATTTCGCCTTTTTTCTTTTCCAAATGTTTGTCCATGAACGAGGTGGAGTTGACCAGCAGCTTACTCAAGGGCTTGAAGAATCCGATAAGGAAACGTAAGGGCTTTGCCATGAAACGGGCTGTTTTGACGGGCCTTTTGCTTGCATAGATCTTAGGTGTGATCTCGCCTACAATGAGGATTAACGAGGTGACGATGACGACCTCGAGGAGAAAGGCTGCCACTGGGTGGTTCGCCATGTCGAACAGCTGTGCCATGATGTAGGTCGACAGCAAGGTGATGGTGACGTTCACGAAGTTGTTGCCAATCAGGATGGTGGCCAACAAGGTCTTCGGCTTTTCGCGGAGACTCAAAACGATTTTGCTCTTGTTGTCGCTTCGTGTTTCAAGATCTTCGATATCGGCAGGCTGCAAGGAGAAAAAAGCTGTCTCGCTACTCGATATCAAGGCCGAAGCGATGAGGAGTAGGCATAATACGACCAATCCGATGATGGCGTTGACGGTAAATCCAGTGAAAAAGTTGTTTGAAACAACGGTGAGCAGTCCTATGAGAGGGTCAGGGTCGGGTGTTTCCAAAGCTGTGTGTTTTATATTTAGCGCTGCAAAATTAGGAAAATAATCCATACGCGGATAAACTATCCGCTAATATGATGTAAGATTTGTAGTCGTTAGGGTTGATCAGAAGGGCAGATCGTTTTCGGGATCGCTGCCTTGAAGCGGGTCGCTATGTTCTGATACAGAAGGAATTGGAGTGTAACCTGTGGGTTGTTCTCCTGTGTAGGGCTGACCATACGATGATTGTTGTGCGGGACGAGCAGGAGCCAGTTGCATCATCTTGTCGGCATTCACTTCGGTGACGTAGCGGACGGCCCCTTGCTGGTCGGTGTATTGGCGGGTTCTGAGTTTGCCTTCCACATACATCAAATCGCCTTTTGAGTAGTTGCGGCGTCCATCAGCGATGTCGTTGGCGAGGTTGCCCCAAACCACGATATTGTGCCAGTCGGTTTGTTCCACCCAGTTGTTATCGCGGTCGCGATACCTTTCTGAGGTGGCCATGGTAACGGATATTTTCTTGTTGCCGTTTTCAAAAGTGGTAACTTCCGGGGTTTTCCCAAGTCGGCCTATGAGGATAACTTTGTTCATGCTTGCCATTGTGTAGTTTTTTTAATTGTTTAAGTATAAGTCGATTAAGCGTGGAATGGGAAAACTGCCCAAATCCTTTTCGGGCGTCAAAAATAAATCTTTTGTTTCAATCCGCAATATTTTTTTTTCAAGTTTTATTTCGATGAATTGGGCCAAGATGGTACGATGGGTCAGTTTGTGGGTGAAGACAGGGGATACTTTGATTATGGTAAAAGGCTTGTTTTCAATGAGTTGCTTGAATTGCTCCGACGCAATAACCTCTTCTGCAGAGAGGCTTTTTTCGCTCTCTATACAGGAGAAATCGTAGAGGTTTTTCCAAATGTCGTTATTGCTGCGCTTGTGTAAGTAAATGCCGTCTTTTGTTCTGATAACCAAATAGTTGAAATATCTTGTAGTGACTTTGGTCTTGGGTAGTTTCACAGGACGTTGCAGCACGGTCTGGTGGGCGAATGCCAGACAATGGGCTTGTAAGGGACAGTATAGGCATTTGGGATTCTTTGGCGTACAGTGGAGGGCCCCGAATTCCATCACAGCTTGGTTATGAAGGCCTGGCTGCTCGCGGTTGAGGAGTTCGTCGGCGAGTTGGGCAAAGAGCTTTTGTCCTTCATTAATATTAATAGGTGTGTCGATGTCGTAGAGCCGGGCCAACACGCGGTAGACGTTGCCGTCGATCACGGCGTGGGGCAGGTTGAAGGCTATGGATGCGATGGCTGCAGCGGTGTAGTCGCCGACGCCTTTCAACTGTTTGAGTTGTTCAAAATTGGCAGGAAACTGTCCATTATATTGTTTTACAACTTGTTGCGCGCAGTGGTGCAGGTTGCGGGCACGCGAATAGTAGCCTAGCCCTTGCCACATTTTCAAGACTTCTTCTTCCGAGGCTTTGGCAAGGTCGGTCACCGTCGACCATCTCTCGATGAAACGCAGATAGTAGTCCATTCCTTGGTTGACGCGGGTCTGTTGCAGGATCACTTCGGAGAGCCAGACCTCATATGGGGCGGGGTCGTGTCGCCAAGGTAAGTCGCGGTGGTTTTCGGCATACCAATTAATTAAGGTGTCGTGTATGATGTTCATCGTGTTTTCTGAGGCGAAATTCTTTATTTATAACTCATTAGAATAAAAAATTTGCATTAATAGGGTCTTCGTATTGAAAATGTTCGTACCTTTGCCGCAAATTTACGACAAACAAAATAACTAACCATTAAAATAAGAGAAAAAATGACTAAAGCAGAAATCGTTGCTGAAATCGCAAGCAAGACTGGCATTGAAAAAGGTGCTGTCCAGAATGTTGTTGAGAATTTCATGGAAGTTGTGAAGAACGCTATGGCTAAGGGTGAGAATGTTTATCTGAGAGGCTTCGGCAGCTTCATCATCAAGGTAAGAGCTGAAAAGACTGGCCGTAACATTGGCAAGAACATCGCCATCACCATCCCTGCCCACAAGATTCCCGCTTTCAAGCCTGCCAAGACCTTCATGAACGCTGTTAAGTAAAAAACAACAAATAAAAATACTTATATTATGCCAAACGGAAAGAAACACAAAAGACACAAGATGTCGACTCACAAGCGCAAAAAACGCTTGAGAAAGGACAGACACAAGAAGAAATAAGCTCTTCTTGAGCCTAAACACAGCAATAACACAGCATTGGAACTTACCATTGTTGTGTTATTGTTTTATCAATCAAATCGTTAACCCCAAAGTAAAAACACTATGTCTGAAGAACAACAGCAAGAGGTTGTGGCAGTAAAGACGGTGACGCGCGACTTGGTCATCAACTCGCACGCTTCGGAGGTTGACATCGCTCTTCTGGAAGACAATTCGCTTGTCGAACTTCACAGAGAAAAGACCAACAACCAGTTTGCAGTTGGTGACGTTTATTTGGGTAGGGTGAAGAAGATCCTGCCAGGCCTCAACGCAGCCTTCGTCGACGTGGGCTATCCCAAGGAGGCTTTTTTGCACTATCTCGACCTCGGCCTTCAGGCCAATTCGTTGATGAAGTACAAGAAGGCGGTCGTCGGTGGCGACGATGTGCCTATGGACAAGTTCAAGCTTGAGCCCGACCTGCCTAAGAACGGCAAGATTGGTGATTTGCTCAACGTGGGCGACCTGCTCCCGGTGCAAATCGCCAAGGAACCCATCCACACCAAAGGACCGAGAATCACCGCCGAGGTCTCCTTCGCGGGCCGTTACCTTGTCCTCGTCCCCTTCTCCAACCGCATTTCGGTATCCCAAAAAATCCGTAGCAGCGAGGAGCGCAACCGCCTCCGCCGCCTGATCCAGAGCATCAAGCCCGCCAACTATGGCGTCATCATCCGCACCGTCGCCGAAGGCAAGAAAGTGGCCGACCTCGACGCCGATCTCCGTTCGTTGATCTCCAAGTGGGAACAGTGCATCATCGAGATGAAGAAGATGACCACCTTTGGCAGGATGGTCAGCGAGATGGACCAAACCAGTGTCATGCTGCGCGATTTGCTCAACGAGTCGTTCAACAACATCCATGTGAACGACGAGAAACTCTATGAAGAGATCCAGAAAAACATCCAGACCTTCGCACCGCAAAAGGCCGACATTGTGCAACTTTACAAAGGCAAAGAGCCCATCTTTGACTATTTCAATGTCACAAAGCAAATCAAAGGCTTTTTCGGTAAGATCGTCACCATCAGAAACGGTGTCTACCTTGTCATCGAGCACACCGAGGCCATGCACGTCATCGACGTGAACAGTGGCCATCGTGTGAACAAGGAGAATTCGCAGGAAGACAACGCTTTCCAGGTCAACATCGAAGCCGCCAAGGAGATTGCGCGACAGCTGCGTCTGCGCGACATGGGTGGCATCATCATCGTTGACTTCATCGACATGCACGAAGCTAAACATCGCAAGGAATTATTCGATGCCTTAGAGGAGGCCATGGCCCACGACCGTGCCAAGCACACCATCCTTCCTCCGACGAAGTTCGGCCTCATCCAAATCACGCGTCAGCGCGTGCGCCCCGAGACAGAGGTGCAGGTGCAGGAAAAATGCCCTGTGTGCGCCGGCGAAGGCAAGATTCGCCCCGCCATCCTCTTCATCGACGAGATCGAAAACCACCTCAAGTACCTCATGGTCGACCAAAACGAGAACCATTTGATCTTGCAGGTTCACCCCTTCATCTATTCTTACCTCTGCATAGATGGCCTGTTTTCGATACGCCGCAAATGGATGAAGAAATACGGCAAGAAATTCAAGGTGCAGTCGATGCCCGAATTCCACGTCTTGCAGTACAACTTCCAGAACGCCAGTGGCGACGACATTAAGCTCTAAAGAATGTTCCCGAGCTGGTCGTAGGAAGTGCTGCCACAAAAAACCTCGAAAAGCCTGCTTCGCGAAGCAGGCTTTTTTATTATCTTTGCACCCAAAATCAGCACACTATGAAAGACATCGTTTTGAGCGGCATCCGCCCCACTGGAAACCTTCACCTCGGCAATTACTATGGTGCCGTGCGTAGCTTCGTGAAGATGCAGGAAGACTATAACTGCTATTTCTTCATCGCTGACTGGCACTCACTGACCACGCACCCCAAGCCAGAGAATATACAGCGTTCGGCCCGCACCATCTTGGCCGAATACCTCGCCTGCGGCATTGACCCCGAGAAGGCCACTATCTATATCCAGAGTGACGTGCCGGAGACCATCGAGTTGTATCTCTATTTCAACATGAACGCCTATATCGGTGAGTTGGGCCGCGTGACGACCTTCAAGGAGAAGGCTCGCCAACAGCCTGACAATGTGAATGCTGGCTTGTTTACCTATCCCACGCTGATGGCAGCCGACATCCTGCAACATCGTGCCAAATGGGTGCCTGTGGGCAAGGACCAGGAGCAGAACATGGAAATGGCCCGAAAGTGCGCGCGCCGCTTCAACAATATCTATCAGGTGGAGTTCTTCCCCGAGCCGCAGAACTACTACTTCGGTGGCGATGCCGTCAAAGTGCCAGGATTGGACGGCAGTGGCAAGATGGGCAAGAGCGACGGCAACTGCATCTACCTCTTCGAGGATGAGAAGACCATGCGCAAGAAAGTGATGCGTGCTGTCACCGACAGCGGCCCGACCGAGCCTAACAGCCCTAAACCTGAGGTCATACAAAACCTCTTCACGATGATGAACATCGTCAGCGAGCCTGAGACGGTAAAATATTTCGACGAAAAGTGGAACGACTGCTCCATCCGCTATGGTGACATGAAGAAACAACTGGCAGAGGACTTGGAGAAGACCGTTGCTCCGATTCGTGAGCGCATCATCGAGTTCTCATCAGATACTGAACGTCTCGACCGCATCGCCCGCATGGGCGCCGAGAAGGCTCGCGAGAGCGCGGCAAAGACCTTGAACGAGGTAAGGAAAATCATCGGATTCAGACAGTATTAATGGGAGATTTCATCACATACGAAAAGATTCCCGAGAGGGCTGTGCTTATTGCCGTTGCCAGTAAACAACAAGGTCGCGAGCGTACGGAGGAATACCTCGACGAGTTGGCTTTCCTGTTGGAGACAGCTGGCGGTGTGCCCGTGGCGCGTTTTGTGCAGCCATTGGACCGACCGAGCAGTGTGACCTATCTCGGTTCGGGCAAGTTGGAGGAGATTCACCAGTACATTAAGGCGGAGAACATAGAGATTGCCGTCATTGACGATGAGTTGAGCGCCACACAAGCCCGTAATATGGAGCAGGCCTTGGAGTGCCGTGTTCTCGACCGCACCAGCCTTATCCTCGACATCTTCGCCTCCAATGCCCATACGGCACATGCTAAGGCACAGGTGGAACTGGCGCAATACCAATACCTTCTGCCTCGCTTGACCCGTATGTGGACCCACTTGGAGCGCCAACGTGGTGGTATCGGTATGCGTGGTCCTGGTGAGACCCAGATCGAGACCGACCGCCGCTTGATTTTGGAACGCATCGCCTTGTTGAAAGAAAAGCTTAAGGATATTGACAAGCAGAAGACCGTGCAACGCAAAAACCGTAGCAAATTGGTGCGTGTGGCACTCGTGGGTTATACCAATGTGGGCAAGTCGACCATCATGAACCTGCTGAGCAAGTCGGAGGTCTACACCGAGAACAAGCTCTTTGCTACTTTGGACACCACGGTGCGCAAGGTGGTGGTGGATAACCTACCTTTCCTTTTATCCGATACTGTGGGGTTTATCAGAAAGTTGCCGCATCATCTCGTGGAGTCGTTCAAGTCGACCTTGGATGAGGTGCGTGAGTCGGACATCCTTCTGCATGTGGTCGACATCTCGCATCCCGACTTCGAGGCGCAGATGGAGGTAGTGAACCAGACCTTGGCAGAGCTGGGTTGTGCCGACAAGAAGACCATTGTCGTCTTCAACAAGACCGACGCCTACACTTGGGAAGAAAAAGACCCCGACGATCTGACACCACCTACCAAGCGAAATGTCTCATACGAGGATCTGAAAAAGACCTGGATGGCCAAGATGAATGAAAACTGCATCTTCATCTCCGCCAAGAACCGTGACAACTACCAGGAATTCCGTGATTTGCTTTACAAGGAAATCCGCGATATGCACGCTATACGGTATCCTTACGACAGCTTCTTGTACTGACCATGTATCTCATCGACACCCACACCCATATTTACGACCACCAATTCAGCCTCGACCGAAACGAGGCAGTTCAACGTGCTTTGGGTGCAGGCGTGGAGATGATGCTCCTGCCCAATGTGGATGCCTCTACCATCGCGCCTATGCTTGAACTGCACGAACAGTATCCTGATTGCACCCGTGTGATGATGGGCTTGCAGCCCGAGGAAGTCAAGGAGGACTACAAAGAGGTGCTGGCCACGATGGAAAAGGAACTGGAGCGTGGCATTTATGTCGGAGTGGGGGAGGTAGGCCTCGATTTCTATTGGGATGCGACCTTTGAGAAGCAGCAACTTGATGCCTTCGAGACCCAATTAGACTGGGCCAAGCAACTTGGTTTGCCGCTATCCATTCATTGTCGTAATGCCTTCGAAAAGATGGTGAAGATCCTTGAAAAGAAGCAAGACGGCGGTTTGCACGGTATCATGCATTGCTTTACGGGTACGGAGGAAGAAGCCAAAGTCTATCTTGAATTGGGTTTCCATCTTGGTTTGGGCGGTGTAACGACCTACAAGAACTGTGGCGTGAAGGATTATCTGCTCAATCTTCCCTTGGATAGGATTGTTTTGGAGACAGATGCCCCTTACCTGGCACCTGTGCCTTGCCGCGGCAAACGCAATGAACCTGCGTTTTTGGTTCATACGGCGCAGAAGATTGCGGATGTTCTGCAAATTCCCGTTGAGGAATTGGCTGCCGTAACGACGGCCAATGCACAATCGTTGTTTGGAGCATAAAAAGGTCGCCAGCACTTACGCGCCGGCGACCCACCATTATGAAGATAAAAAAAACAACTGTTTGCTTCTTAGCTTATCCGCACTTGGAGTAACCGCAGTTACGGCAGTGCTTGCAACCGTCTTCGAAGACGAGTTTCTCGCCGCAGTTAGGGCATTTTTCCTTTTCGTCGACCATGCCGTCGGGCACGTATTTCTTCAAGGCGCGGGCGATGCCGTTCTTCCAAGTGTTGATGCTCTCTTCCTCAACATTAAGGTTCTGCACCAATTCTATCACATACTGGATAGGCATGCCGTGGCGTAGGATGCCCGAGATGAGTTTGGCATAGTTCCAATACTCCTTGTCGAACGAGCGCGACAGGCCTTGCATCAGCACTTCATAGCCATCCTTATCGTTGTAGCGGAAATCGTAACGGGTGGCCTCGCCTTTGATTTTCTCCTTGATGATAACACCCTTTTCGACGTATGGTGGCAGGAAGAAGTCCTCGGCTTTGCCCAAGAAAATCTCATAGGGTTTGCCATGCAGCTTGCCGACGAAGGCGATCCACTTCTCGTAGTTGTTCTGGAAACGTACGATGTCGCATTCCAACTCTTTGGGACGTTGTGGTGCAATCGTTTCTCTGATGTCGTCGGGACGAGCACCTTCCTGTGACTTGGCTTCTTTTTTCTCCTCTTTTTTCTCGTCCTTGGAGACCAACACACCGTCGCGCGAGCCGTCACGGTAGATGGTCATGCCTTTGCAGCCGCTTTCCCATGCAGTCATGTAGATCTGGCTGACGAGTTCTTCGGTGGTCTCCTTCGGCACATTGACCGTCACGCTGATCGAGTGGTCGACCCATTTCTGCATCGAACCTTGCATTTTGACTTTGTTGACCCAGTCGATGTCGTTGGCTGTGGCCTTGTAGTAGGGCGACTTGGCGATGACGGCGTTGAGTTTCTCGTCGTCGTAATGCAAAACCTCATCCACGTTGTAGCCGTTTACCTCAAGCCAGGTGATGAACTTGTGGTGGAACACGTTGTATTCTTCAAACAAGTTGCCTGTCACGTCGGTGAAGGTCACATGGACGTCCTTGTCGTTGGGGTTTACCTTGCGACGGCGTTTGTAGGCCACCATGAAGACGGGCTCGATGCCAGAGGTGGTCTGGGTGCAGATGCTGACGGTGCCTGTGGGGGCGATGGTCAGCATGGCGACGTTGCGGCGTCCCACACGCGTCATTTTCTGGTAGAGGTCTTCGTCCAAGGCACGAAGGCGCTTGATAAATGGGTTGTTCTCCTCGCGTTTGGCATCATACATGGGGAACTTGCCTCGTTCTTCAGCCAGGTTGACGGACGAACGGTAGGCGTTGTAGGCCAACAGTTTTTGGATCTCGGTGGAGAAGGCTATGGCTTCGTCGGAGGCGTAGCGCTTGCCCAAAGCGGCAAGCATGTCACCTTCGGCAGTGATGCCTATGCCTGTGCGACGGCCTTGCAGGCATTTCGCCTTGATGTTCTTCCACAGGTTGACCTCGGTGCGTTTGACTTCGTCGTCTTCGGGGTCAGCAGCGATCTTAGCCAAAATGCCGTCCACCTTCTCGATTTCAAGGTCGACGATGTCGTCCATCATGCGCTGGGCAATGGCCACGTGCTTCGAGAAAAGCTGGTGGTTGAAGCGGGCTTCGGGCGTGAACGGATGATCGACATAACTATAGAGGTTGATGGCCAGCAGTCGGCAGCTGTCGTAGGCGCAGAGCGGAATCTCGCCGCAGGGGTTGGTGCTCAAGGTCTTGAAGCCGAGGTCGGCGTAGCAATCGGGGATGGACTCACGAATGATGGTGTCCCAGAACATCACGCCAGGTTCGGCCGACTTCCAGGCATTGTGGATGATCTTGTTCCACAAGGCGCGGGCGTCCACTTGCTTGGTGTATTTCGGGTTGGGCGAGTCGATGGGATACTGCTGGATGAAGGGCTTGTTCTCCTTGACGCATTGCATGAACTCGTCGGTAATGCGCACCGAGACGTTGGCGTTGGTGATGCGTCCTTGGGTCATCTTGGCGTCGATGAATGCCTCCGAGTCGGGGTGCTTGATGCTAATGGTCATCATCAGGGCGCCACGGCGTCCATCTTGAGCCACCTCTTTGGTGGAGTTGGAATAGCGCTCCATGAAAGGCACCACACCGGTGGAGGTTAGAGCGCAGTTCTTGACGGGGCTGCCCGTGGGACGAAGGTGCGACAGGTCGTGACCCACGCCACCGCGACGTTTCATCAGCTGCACCTGTTCCTGGTCGGTCTTCATGATGCCGCCGTAGGAGTCGGAGTCGCCGTTGTTGCCGATGACGAAGCAGTTCGACAATGATGAGATTTGGAAATCATTGCCGATACCCGTCATGGGACTGCCTTGTGGCACGATGTAGCGGAAGTCCTTCAGCACTTCAAAGATCTCCTCTTCCTTCATCGGGTTGGGATAACGGCGCTCGATGCGGGCAATCTCGCGGGCGATACGATGGTGCATGTCATCAGGCGTGAGTTCGTAGATGTTGCCATCGCTGTCTTTCAATGCATATTTGTTGGCCCACACGTCGCCAGCCAGTGCGTCGCCATGGAAATACGCTTTGGCAGCAGCCTTAACCTCTTCAATGGGGTGGGAGTGGTATTCGATTGTCGGCTTCTCTTCGGGGATGTCGTTTCTTTCCACTACCTGAACCTCGTCTTGGCTTTCGATTTGTTCGGCCGCAAAAGAGGCATTTTTGCGCGTTTCAATAATCTTGTCGTATGGCGTGGCCTCCGGCTGCACCGCTTCCGGTTCCTCAAGTCCACTAAAAAGGTCACCCTCAAATTCCATTTGAGTATGATTTGGTTTCATTTTATTGATATTTAATAAATTAAATACAAATGCAATAGGTTTTTCTATGCTCTTTTTCAATTTGCGAAGTTATGAAAGAAGAAGCAATTGCGCCCCGAAAAAATGCTTTTTCGGGGCGCAATTTATCAACAACGATTGTTGATAAATTTATTTCAGCTGTTCAATGGCGAAATCATAGGCGCCCACAGCTACGGCCGAGGAGGTGCCAAGGGTGGTGATGCCAATGCCGACGCGTTTGCTCGGGTCGTACCAGACTTCTTGGTCGCTGAATGGCACTTTGACCATCTTTCCCGACTTCTCGGTAAAGCGTTTTACGTCTTCGGGGTCCATCAGGTTGAAGGCCTCGGTCTCCATGCGGGGGATGGTGTTGCCATTGACTTGGTAAGGCTCGTTCAATTTGCGGATAAGCATGGGCATGAACACTGGCCAGGCGCCCGAGAGCCCTCCTCCGATGACGACGAGACCGTCGGTGCATCGCAGGCCGTTGCCGATGACGTCGGCCAGTACGGTGGTCAGCTCATCCCAGGCTTTCAGCGCGGCTTCCTTGTTGCCTTGCTGTTCGCCTTGGGCAATCTTGAAGATGTCGTAGGGCTGTGGCGTCTCATCGATGGTGATGCCAGCTTCGCGAGCGTAAACACGGCGCACGGCACGGATGCTGACACTGTCCTCCGCGATGGCGCCAGGGTAGAGGCAATTAGGCGAGCACCAGATCTCGCCGCCAGCCGAATTGTCGCCGTTGAGCAACACCTTATTAATGACAATACCGCCGCCGAAGCCTGTGCCGAGGGTTACGCCGAAGAGATTCTTGTAGCGTTTCGGGTTGCCCTGCCCCTCCAAGATGCGGTTTACCTTGGGCAGCAGTCCGCCGAGCGCCTCGCCGTAGACGAAGAGGTCGCCGTCGTTGTTGATAAAGACGGGCACGTGGAACTCATTCTCAAGGACTTGTTTCAAAGGTACACCGCCACGGAAGGTGGGCAGGTTGGGTAGGTCGCCGATGATGCCGTTGGGGTAGTCGGCAGGACCGGGGAAGCAGAAACTGATGGCGGTGGCTTGACAGCCGCAACGCTTCTCACATTCATGGAAACCTGTGATAAGTTTCTTGAGCACCTCTTCAAGCGTGGGCGCCGCTGAAGGGATGGTAAAGGGTTCGATGATTTCGTGAGCGTCTTGCACGGCTGAGAACTTGAATCCCGTGCCGCCAGCGTCGAGGATGAAGATGATAGGAGTGTTATTCATGTTGTTTGGCTTTTATTGACGGATTGTAGAATTTTTCCACCCAGAGCACCCACATAAGGAAGATGACAAGGTAGAAGAACACCTTGAAAATATAGTCATGGGCAAGGTGGAAGCTGTTGGGCCACGGGATCTGCATCATTAATATGCCGCAGATGCGAATGGCATTCGTCCATTCGATAATGACGAGGCCGGCGGGGATATACCATAGTTTGTGTTTCCATGGGCCAGGAAAGAGAATCATGAGGAAGAGCCAGTGCATCCATTGTTTGAGGCAAGCACAGTCGGGGGCGATGATGACACGCGCCCAGCCACCAGCGTTATTGGGAGTGGCGATTGATCTCATGTGGCTGATAGTGGTGATGTCGATACGGAAAACATGTTCCAATAACCAACAAGATTGGCTGTAGACCAGGTTTACCGACCAAACCATAAGCTTTTCTATTGTTTTCCCAATAGGCCAATAACCTATGGCCTGCCACCCCAAATAAATAAAATGGAAGCTGATTATCAGTAGTATAAACAGCCCAACATTGACCGTGCTACGGTTTTTGGGGTCTTTGCAATATGCTTTGATTTTATGCAGGTCCATCGTTAATTTTTAGGGTGCTAAATTACGGAATTAATGAAATATCCGTACCTTTGCATGCTAAATTTTTCGGAGATATGGAAACAGACACCCTCGTTGAGCAAGTGACAGAGACCGTTCAGGATACTACGGCTGTCAATAATATGGTGGATGGCGTCAAAAAATTGGCCACTACCCCCGTCTCGGATTGGCTCCCTGATTTGATTAAGGAATATGTTGTTCCCTTTGGCTTGAAGCTCGTTGCTGCCATAGTGGTTCTTCTTCTTGGCCGTTGGGTCATTAAGTTGATAAAGAAGAGCTTAACCAAGATGATGTTGCGTCGCAATCCGGAGCCTTCGTTGGCTTCTTTTGTGATGAGTCTTGTCTCGGTCTTGCTGACTTTCTTCCTTATCTTGGCTATTGTAGGCATATTGGGTATTAATACAAGCTCGTTGGTGGCCTTGCTGGCGTCTGCTGGATTGGCTATTGGCATGGCGTTGAGTGGCACATTGCAGAATTTTGCTGGTGGCGTCATGATCATGCTGTTCAAGCCGTTTAAGGTGGGCGATTTCATCGCTTCACAAGGCTACGAGGGTCGGGTCAGCTCAATTCAGATCTTCAACACGCACATCTTAACCCCTGACAACAAGACCGTTATCTTGCCTAATGGGGCTTTGTCAACTGGTCCCGTCACCAATTTCAACAAGGAGAAGGAACGCCGTGTCGACTGGGTGTTCTCCATTGCTTATGGCGACGATTATGATAAGGCTAAAGCCGTTCTGCAACGCCTTTGTGATGCCGATCCGCGTATTCTGAAAACCCCGAAACCTGTTATTGAGCTTATCAAGATGAGTGAAAGTTCCGTTGATATCACCGTTAGGGTGAGAGTGAAACCCGAAGACTATTTTGATGTGTTGTTCAAGATGAACGAACTGGTTTACAAGACTTTCCCTGAGGAAGGTCTGCATTTCCCCTTCCCGCAGGTGGATGTTCATATGAAGAGTTGAGAATGGGAAAAGTGGGGCGTTTGCGGTTTTTTTAATGTAATTTTTGCAGAAAAAGGTTTTGAAAAGAAAAAATTTGTATTTTTGCAGCCCGTTAGAAAAAAGACAAGTGTAATAATAAAGGATAAGAGTCATGTCAAAAGTTTGTCAAATTACAGGAAAAAAGGTCATGCACGGCAACAATGTTTCTCACTCCAATAAGAAGACGAAGAGAACGTTTGAACCGAATTTGAAAATCAAGAAGTTCTATGTTCCGGAATGGGATGAATGGATTGTGCTGAAGGTTTCGGCTGCTGGCATTCGCACCATCAACAAGAAGGGCGTTTACGCTGCCATCATGGAATCTGCCGAAAAGGGTAACCTCGAACGTTGGTAATTCCGATGAGAAAATGATATCGAAGCTGCTGTGCCTTGCGCAGCGGCTTTTTTTGTTTGAGTAGTGCCAAATCGTTTCTCAAAGATAATATTTCCAAGCTTTTTCAGTTATCCATTCATGCGAGTTAGGTTCATCATAGCATTATTGTTCGTCTCAATGGTGGCTGTTGCCCAAAATTTGCCTACTGCCACTGTCTATGGTAAGGTGACTGACGGGCAAGGTCATGCAGTTGAGATGGCCAATGTGGTGGTTCCTGAGCTTTTGGTGGGTTATACGACCGACTCAAGGGGCTATTACGAATTGAAATTACTGTCGGATTCGACATGGACTATTCATTTCTCCTACATCGGTTATGAGCAAAAGCAAGCCACGGTTCGACTGAAGAGAGGCGAGAAGCGCAAACTCGACATTGTGCTCCATTCCACAGCTACCGTCCTGCCCGATGCGGTCATCAGTGGTAGAGGCGTTGAGGCCTCGAGCCTGACGCATTTGAACGCTAAGCAAGCAACGCTCTTGCCGACGATGGGAGGAGGCGTTGAGACACTTATTAAGACCTTGCCGGGCGTGGTTTCCAACAACGAGTTGAGCTCGCAATACCGTGTGCGTGGCGGCAACTTCGATGAAAACCTGATCTATGTCAATGGAATCGAGATTTATCGTCCTTTCCTTGTCGGATCGGGACAGCAGGAAGGTCTTAGTTTTGTCAACTCGCAATTGGTTGAAAATATCGAGTTTTCGGCTGGTGGCTTTGCTGCCGAGTATGGCGATAAGATGTCATCGGTTCTTGATGTGACCTATAAGAAACCCAAGGAGACTGCCGGGTCGTTGACTCTGAGTTTGCTTGGTGCTGAGGCCCATGTGGAAGGCGCGACGAAAAACGAGAAGTTCAGCTATTTGGTCGGCGCTCGTTATAAGAATACCGCCTTGGTGCTTGGCATGATGAATACCAAGGGTGATTACAAACCCAATTTTGCAGACGCACAAGCCTTGTTCAACTTTAAGCTCAGTGAACGCTGGGATTTGTCATTCTTGGGTTATTATTCCAAGAACCGTTATATGCTCATCCCTCAGAATGCCAGATTCAATAGTGGCACTCTCGATTTCCCGATACAGGTCAATGTTTATTTCGATGGTCAAGAGGTTGACGACTACACAACGGGTCTTGGCGCGATGACATTGTCATATAAGCCGAACAAAGACATGAACCTGAAGTGGATAGCATCGGCTTATTCCGCCTATGAGACTGAGACGTTTGACATTCAGGAACAATACTATTTCGGTATCCGAAATACTTCTTTTGGGTCAGAGGATTTGGGCGAAGTGATTGAGGACCATGAGGTCGGAACGATGATAAAACATGCGCGTAACGGTTTCTATGCCCAGGTTTATAACCTTGACCACAAAGGCCTTTACTCTTTTGATCAGAACCTGTTGAAATGGGGCGTCCGTTTCCAGCATCAGGATATCGACGATGTGGTGGATGAATGGCAGTTGATGGATTCGGCTGGCTATGCCCTTCCTCATATCCCTGATGTGATTGGTGGCTATCCAGAAGTGTTGCCCGAAATTGGTATGGATTTCTCGCATAAAGCACATAATGTCCTTTCCATCAATAACTTGGATGGTTTTGTGCAAAACTCGTTGACGATTCCGTTCCAAGACAAGGGCGAATTGGTGATCACCGCTGGACTCCGTGCCAATTATTGGGGTTATAATAAAAAGGTGTATGTCAGCCCAAGGGCTGGCATTGCCTATAAACCCGAAGACCAAAAGCGTGAGACAGTATACCGACTCTCAGGCGGTGTGTATCACCAGACGCCTTTCTATCGCGAGATCCGTAAGATGGACGGCAGCCTTTACGATAAGGCCGAGGCTCAGCGCTCGTATCAGATTGTGGCGGGCAACGATTTCAAGTTTCGTGCTTGGAACCGCCCGTTTATCTTGACGTCGGAAGCCTATTTCAAGTATTTCACACACGTCATCCCTTACGATATTGATAATGTGCGTATTCGCTATTATGCCGACCAAACGGCTCGTGCCTACGCCACCGGTCTTGATTTTAAGGTGAATGGCGAGTTTGTGAAGGGCATCGATAGCTGGGCGAGTCTTTCGTTTATGCAGACCAAGGAGGATATCTACGGTGATTATTATCTTGTGGATGCTGAGGGTAAGAAACTCCCCTTTTATAACCATACCGATGATCAAGTGGCCGATACGATATCGTTGGGTTGGCATTACCGCCCCTCCAACCAGTTGATGAATTTCTCGCTGTTTTTCCAGGATTACATCCCCAATGCTCCTACATGGCGCGTCAATATGACGTTGACCTTCGGAACTGGATTGCCTATCAACAATAACAACTCCGACTTTTATAATCCTACTGGGCATTACAAAGCCTATCGTCGTGTCGACATTGGTTTCAGCAAACAACTCATCAGTGAGGCCAGTAGTTTCAGCAAGAACAACCCATTGCGTTATGTTAGGAATATGTTTGTGAGTGTTGACGTCTTCAATCTGCTCAATATTCCCAATACGATATCCTACACTTGGGTGAAATACATCGACAACTATTATTACGGCATCAACAATTATCTGACGCCGCGATATGTCAATGTGAAGTTGGTGATGGAGTTTTAAACAAAAAAAGCGAGGCGAACCTCGCTTTTTTGTCGTTTAATAAAGCCCTGGCATCTTGATCCATTCGCGACCTTGGGCGCACATGTCCTCGACTTCTGTGACGGTCTTTGGAATCGGCCTTCCGAGGATACGGCAGCCGTCTTCGGTGATGAGCAGGTCGTCCTCGATGCGGATGCCGCCGAAGTCTTTGTAGGTTTCCAGCTTGTCGTAGTTAATGAACTCCTTGAACTTGCCTTCGGCCTTCCACATGTCGATGAGGGTGGGGATGAAATAGATGCCTGGTTCGTCGGTAACCACGAAGCCCGGCTTCAAGGTTTTACCACAGCGCAAGCCGCTGAATCCAAGTTTGGTGCTGCGCGGCGTGATTTCGTCGTAGCCCACGTAGGTCTCTCCGAGGCCTTCCATGTCGTGCACGTCCATGCCCAGCATGTGGCCGAGGCCGTGAGGCATGAAGAGCCAGTGGGCGCCGTTCATCAGGGCTTCTTCGGTGTCGCCTTTCATCAGGCCGACGCCTTTCAGACCTTCAATCAGGGTGCGGCAGGCGAGGGTGTGCATCACCATGTAAGGCATATAGGGACGTGTGTTGGCAGCTACAGTTTGATTGGCAGCAAGCACAATCTCGTAAATCTCGCGTTGGCGTTGGTTAAACTTGCCGCCCACAGGGGTGGTACGGGTGAAATCGGAGGCGTAATAATTCTCGGTCTCAGCGCCTGCATCGCATACCATCATGCGGCCTTCTTTCAGCACGTTGTGGTGGCCGTGGTTGTGCAAGGTCTGACCATCAACGCTGAGGATGACGGGGAACGACACAGGACCACCGCCCGATAGCGAGAGGCCTTCGACCACACCAGCAATCTCTTGCTCAACCATGCCAGGCTTACACATCTTCATGGCAGTGGTGTGCATGTAATAGGCAGTGTTGGCTGCACGTTCCATCTCGGCGATTTCAAGCTCGCTCTTTACCTCGCGCATGGCGATGACGGCCTTGATGAGTTCTAAGCTGACGTGTTCCTTCACTTGACCGACAGGGCATCCTAGCCAGTTGGCGCATTGGATCTGCGTGTCGCCACGATAGGTGGGTAGCATGTGAATCTGACGGCCTTTGGCCATGGCTTGTTGGAGGTATTCGCCGAAGCGGTTGAAGTCGCGGCAGTCGGTGATGCCGATACGGTCGCCTTGTTCCTGCAGTGAGGGCAGGGGACCGCACCAGATGACATCGTCGATGGTTACATCCACGCCGAAGAGGATTTCCTCGCCGCTTTCAAAGTCGATGACGCCGACCAGGTCGGGGTGGTTGAGTCCGAAGAAATAGGAGAAGTTGCTGTCCTGACGGTAGATATATGTGTTGTCGGGATAGTTGAAGGGAGCCTCGTTGTTGGCAGGGAAGAAAGCGATACCTTTCGAGATCATCTTTTTCAATGTGGCGCGACGGCCACTGTAAACGTCTTTATTGAACATATTGGTTTGTTTTTGTTGTTGATTCTGTATCTGTTGAGACGCATGTCATTCCAGCGGCTGGATGTGCGGTGGAAAGGAATCTATGCGTCTCTATCTGGTTTTGCAAAAATAATCATTTTTTCATCGCCGCCTCAATTTCTTCGATTTCGGTTGGCAAACCCTCGAACAGATTGACGGGTTCGCCTTCGGTAATCAATAGGTCATTCTCGATGCGGATGCCTATGCCTTCCTCGCGTATATAGATACCGGGTTCGCAGGTAAGTATCATGCCAGGTTCAAAAGGTTTGAACTTGTCGATGCTGTCGTGGACATCGAGCCCGATATGGTGCGACATGCCGTGCATGAGGTATTTACGCTCCAAGGGTTTGTTAGGGTCTTGGCGCATCACATCATCGGCGGTAAAGAGCCCGAGTTTGATCATCTCTTGTTCCATCAGCCTATGGGTGGTCTCATTAATAAGGTTGATAGTTCCTCCAGGTTTATATAATTTGGTGATTTCCTTCATCACGCGAAGCACGGCGTTGTAGCACTCGGCCTGACGAGGGGTAAACCTGCCATTAATAGGTATCGTGCGGCTGAGGTCGGAGGAGTAGTTCTTGTATTCGCATCCGATGTCGAAAAGAAGCAAGTCACCGTCATTGAGGAGGCTCTGGTTTTTGGAATAGTGCAGACAGCAGGCGTTTTTGCCTCCTGCGATGATGGGCGCGTAGGCGTGACCTGTGGCGTTGTTTTGCTTGAAGATGTACTCGATTTCGGCTTGCACCTCGTATTCATACATGCCAGGTTTGACGGTCTCAAGGCAGCGACGGAAGGCCTTTGCTGTAATGCCACAAGCTTGCCTTGTGATATCGATCTCGTCCTCTGATTTCTTCATGCGCAAAGCATTGAGGATAGGGGCGGTGCGACCGTATTGGTGCATTGGATAGAGCGTCTTGACCTGTTGTACGAAGCGTTTCTGTATGGTTTCGACAGCGCATTCGTATTTCGGATATTCATAGCTGTTCAAGAAGATGGTGTTGCCGTAGCCGGAGAAGACGATGTCGTTTAAGGTCATCCAGAAGGCGTCGCTGCCTTTGACGGTTTTTACTCCTGAGAGCTCCGTGGCCTGTCTGGCATCGAGCATCTCGCCTTGCCAGGTGACTTTCACTTCATCGTAGGGCTCAATGAAGAGGATCTCACGCATCGTTTCGTCGGGGTAATTGGGAGCAATGATGAGATAGGCATTCTCTTCGTTGATGCCTGTGAGGTAAAAGAAATCTGATTGTTGTCTAAAAGGATAAAACTCGTCTCCGTTGCGCGGCATGGCTTCGTTGGCAGTGAAGACTGCCAACGATTTAGGCGGCAATTGTGCCGCGAGGTTGGCTCTGTTTTGGATAAAAAGTCGGTTGGGAATGTGCGTATTCATAAGATTTCTGAGGTTCGGTTTTATGCTACAAAGTTATAAATTTTCAGCGATTTGACGTTGTTATCAAAAAAAAGACTACTTTTGTCCCCAAATCGAGAGGATTAAACGAAGTTAAATACTAACCTAAATCTATAATCAAATGAAGAAGAGTTTATTATTTGTCGGCCTTTTGATGGCCATGTCGCTGACCGTGTCAGCACAGAACAATGGTTTTGCCTTTGGTTTCAAGTTGGGCCCTGGCTTTGACTGGACTGGTTCCACTACGGGTGCCGCTACCAATCAAGGCATGAAGACTGGCTTTGGCGTTGGTGTTGTTGCGGAGTATTATTTCGCTGACAACTATGCCATCGTTACCGGTGTCAATGTCAACATGAATCGTGGCCATTACAGCTTCTTGAATGGTAGAATGACTGCTGATTCCGTCCCGGTGTTGGAAACCTACTCCGTCGACAGAAAGTACAAGGCTACCGTTTACGAGATTCCGTTGATGCTGAAGATGATGACCAACGAGCTTGGCAATCTTCCGCTTCGTGCCTATGCTCAAGTGGGTGCTGGCATCGGCTATGCTCAGAGAGTTAAGGTTCAGGACGACCAGGCCACCGATTGGGTTGCCACGAACAAGGAATACAGCAATATCCGCGCTTCTCTGAAGATTGGTGCTGGTGCTCAGTATGCCCTTGATGAGTCGACCCGCCTTTTCGCTGGCGTTTATTTCTCACACGACTTCATCAACAACATCAATTCAATTGCTCCTAACCATTACAAATTCTATTTTGAGAATGGCGAAAAGATTGGTGAGCGTGAGACCAAGTTGAATGTTCTTCAGAACCGTATTGGTATCGAAGTGGGTGTCCTCTTCTAATCCAATTCGTTTTCAAAGACAAAAAGGGAGCGGCTCAGTGAGTCGCTCCCTTTTATTATGGTTAGTTGGGTGATCAAAGAAATTTGACGCCCACGGTTACCATAAACATGTTTTGCTTGGTGTTGTCGATATTGCTGAAGTCGAAGGTCTCGCCAAGTTGCGTTTCGTTCAGCTTTTCGAACATCTTGCTCAGACCGAAGTTGTAGTTGATATCGAGCGTGAAGCGCTTCAGCACGTCAACGCCGAGGCCAGCTTGCAGACCCCAAGAGATGCTCTTCGGGTTGAATTCCTGGTCGGTAGTCGTGTTTGCTAACTCTTCGGTTTGACCGTTGAGGGTGTAGGTTTGGTCGTACACGGTCTTCGATTGCAGGACAAAGTTGGCGGTGGGGCCCACTTGTGCACGCAGGGTGACAAGGTCGAGGTCAATGACATTGACGCCAATCAAGATGGGAACTTGAATGTTCATCTGGTTCAAGGTGACGTTGATATTGGCACCAGTGGGGAGATTGAACAGGTTCTCGTTAATGTTGGTACCTGTTACACTGGCGTCAAAGACATTGGAGGTCTTGAAGTACAACACTTCGGGTTGCACATAGAGACGGCCAACGGTCACACGGCCAAAGACACCTGCCGTGAAATGGTTCGAGAATCCGGACTTGATGTCGGCTTTGTTGTACGACAGTTTAGAAGTCTGGAAACCGACTTTAGGACCAATGGCGATGTCGAAGCCACCGCCGGCGAATGCTGCGCTGCCTATCATGAGCAGGGCAGCCAAGATTAAGATGGTTTTTTTCATATTAAAGAAGTTTGGTTAGTAATGTTATTTGATGCAAACCTTAGATTTGCAGCGTGGTTGTCTGCGAACTAGGAATGCAAGAGCAAAA
>R22__coassemble_88_pt1 | contig 74059 bp, 53 predicted proteins | sample R22__metabat2_high_PE_030 | metagenome-assembled genome bin R22
GAAAAAAAAGTACAAAAAATGCTTGCGTATTAACACAGTTCTTCCCTGCGCTGGCTGTGCGTGGGCTTGGGATCTATGCCTGCGGCTTGCTTTTTCCCCTTCCTTTTTTCTTGAAAGAAAAGTAAGCGAAAAGTTCAAGGCCGCCTCCATCGGACCTCCCCGCGGCTGTCTAAACGCCTGACTTTCAAGTCGGGTAGTGCATTCAGAGAATGCAAACGCAAGCGCCCCTCCCTGAAAGTCAAGCGTTTAGCCATCCCTTGCGGGCGCTTCCCCGCCCGGCGGCCGAGCCCGCGCACCCAACCCAGTCGGGTTTTGGCATTCCCACCCACGATGTCCGTTGTTACCTTTTTCAGCCTTAACGACACACTTACACCCCAAACCCTCATCGCGGGCCCCCTCATTCCGCGAATGCGGAACGCGATCTCCCAAACCGCCAGAGGACTACACCCTCGTCGTCACCCCTTGCAGTCATTCCGGACTTGATCCGGAATCTCCTACGCCATAGTGACACACTCCCGCTCAGGAGATTGCGGGTCTCCGCCCGCAATGACGGCTAAAGGAGCAGTTTATTCCTTTGGCACAGGTTCCCGCCTAACGGCGGGAATGGAGGTGGACATAAAGTGGCATGCGGCGGTCAACGCTTACGACCCGTAAATGCTTCAATCCGCCGCGTGTTTCCTCTATTATTGGCCTCCATTCCCGCATAGCGGGAACCTCTTTACCCAACACTTGCACCCCTTGGAGTCATTGCGGACTTGATCCGCAATCTCTTTCACTATAACGACACACTCCCGCCACAAGCCCTCATCGCGGGCCCGGCCCCGCGATCCCTTTCACCGCAAGAGGACTACACCCTCGTCGTCGCTTCGCGAGTCCCCCTCCTGGGAAGGCGTCCCAAGTGTGGTGGAGTCATAAACAAGCCCTGAAGGGGCGACTCTACCACACCCCGATGCGTAGCGTCGGGATTCATATAATAATTCCTTTGATCCACAAAAAAACGGCTGACCAACGGTCAGCCGTTTTTGATCAATAAAGGGTAAAACCCTTAACGAATCACATTCACGCGCTTGACGCCAATGCCGTTCACTGTGTATATGCGGATCATATACACACCCACACCGTATTGGCTCATGTCGAGCGTCTCAGTGTCGTTGTTCACCTCGGCGTCATACACCACCTGACCGAGCTCGTTCACCACGGTGAGGCGCTGCATGCCCTCAGCCTCGATGGTGACGTTGCCGTCAGTCGGGTTGGGATAGACGCTGGCATTCACGCCATATTCGTTCACGTCGGTCGAGTTCTTCACATTGATGCTCAACGTGCCGACGCCGTCGTTGCAGGGCGAGACAGGCGTAGCCGTCAGCACAGCAGTGCCTCTGTAGTTGCTGCTCCAGGTGACCACCACCGACTTGCCGTCGTTGGCAGGCACCAGCGTGCCAGCCTCTTCGGGCTCGATGCCGAAGCCTACCATCACATCGTTGGCGATGGTGTAGGTCGTGGTGGGCGTCAGACGCACATCCAGCTCGGCGTCACCATTGATTACGGGCTGGGCGGTGTGTTCGTATACGTTGATGACGAGCGTGATGTCGAGGTCGGCTTCACAGTCGCCGCCGCAGTCGGGATTGGCCATGACCACCTTCGTCAGATGGATCTCGGTGCTCTCGGTGGGCGATAAGGTCAACGTGTAGCTCTCGCCAGTGAATTCAAACGGCTCGATGCCTTCACCGCTGACGGTGTAGCTATAAGGCTCGGGGTTGTTGGGTATGCCGCCAGTGGCGTTGAGCACGATGTCGACACTCTCGCCTTGGCAGAGGTCATATTGGGTCTCCTCAGCGGTCATCGTCGGGGCTTCCATGATGTAGAAGCTGAATGTATTGTCGAGGTCGGTCTCGCAAAGGCCGTTGCTGATATGCTGGATCTCCATGACGTGGTAGCCAGGCTCGAGTGAGGCCGTGGGCAGCAAGAAAGGCTCGCCTTCCACAACCGTGTAGCTTTCGCCGTTGATCGTCAGTGTCATCTGCCCGTCAACGAAGCCGGAGAACTCGACAGGGGCGGGGAAGTCGATGTCTTGTCCAGGGCAATAGGCGAAGACGCAGGGCGGGATGAGACCCATGTCAAAGCCGGGCATCGGGTTCATCTCAAAGGGATAGTCGTAGGTGAAGGAACCACAGCCAGGCGAAACGGCAAAGGCGGTCAGATGGACGCCGTTAGTCATGTCGTTGATGCCAGGCGTGTAGTTGGTCTCCAAAGCAGAGGCGTCTTCGAAGGTGCCATCGCCGTCGGTCAGCCATTGGAAGTTGATGTATTCGCCCGTGATCCTCACGGCAACAGGCTGAGGCGCATCAGTGGCGCAGTATTGCACATCGGTCAGCGCGTTTTCAATCTCCGTTCTGTCCACGATAAACACCTTTGTCTCGTCGGTGATGGTCTGGCCTTCGCCGTTGATGGTGATGGTCAGCGTGACTTCGCGATTGGCCAGGTCTTGCTCGCCAGGGGTGTACATCGGCATGGCGATGCTGGCATCGTCGAAGGTGCCGTCGCCCGAGGTGGTCCAAGTCAGGTTGTCGTAGTGGATGGCGTAGCCCACGATCTGGGCGTCGTTGCCTTCGCAGACGGTCACGTCGTAGCCAGCGGTGCCAGCCATGACGCGCTCGGCGGGCAGCCCGATGTAGTCAATCCAGCCGCAGTCGCTACCGCTATTCACGCTGCCGTCTTTGGTATAGGCCCATTTATAGGTGTGTCTTCCGGCAGTGACAGGGTAGATGGCCTTCGTCCAGCCGACGTTGCCCGACCATGTGCCCATCTCTTGGTTGTCGATATAGAAGTGCAACTTGTCGTAGCTGTTTTCTGACGACACTTTGTAATAGAAGGAGATGCTGTCGTTCGAGCCTGCCTCGTGGCTCAAGATGAGGTTGGACGTGACGTTGCTGATGCCTGAGCCACCACTCTTCACACAGTAGTTGCCTTCGTACGGGTCGTCGCTGACAAAGGTCCAGGGACGACCGGCGTCGTTGGTCCATTCTTCGCCAAACTCGTTGAGTTCGAAGTCTTCGACGACAAGGCCGACTTTGGCGACATAGTCTTTCACGGCGTTGTATTGTCCCGAGGTCACGTTGACGGCAATGGGGCAGATGTAGCCGATGGGCGCGTTCTCGTCGATGCTGATGTTGTAGACTGCAGTCTGGGTAGCACCCGCGTTGACATTGTCGAAGAAGACGGTGCCTTCTTCCACGATGATGTAGGGCGAAAGCATCTGCAGTTCAGCCATGGTGGTGGCAGCATCGGCGTGCCCCTTGTTCTCAATCGGGAAGCTGAGTCTGGCGGTCTCGCCTGCATCGAGGCGACCGTTGCCATTGCCGTTCACCTCAGTAATGCTCATGCTGCCGAGGTTGAAGACAGGGGCGTAGGCTTTCATGGCGATGTTGCTGACGTAGACGTCGTCACCATTGGTTACCGTGATGGTGAAGCGGTTGCTCGTGTTGTCGGGCACGTTGTTGGCCACGGTGAACGAGAAGGCGTTGGCGACGGTCTGCGTGGCATTGGGATCCATGTTCTCAAACTGGGCCGTGCCATTGGTGATGGTGATGTATTCCGACTCGGTCTCAAGTACGGCCTCGAAGGCTTGCATCGGGTCGCTACCGACGTTCTTCATGGTGATGTCGAGGTCGATGTTCTCACCGAAGTCAAGCTGCTGGTTGTTGTTCTGGTCGTGGATGGTCTTGTTGTCGAAAACGATATAGGGACCATCGGCCGGGATGACACCCATGACGGCTTCATAGCGCAGGTAGTTTTGTCCGGTCACCACGAGGTTGATCTCGGTGGGCGGCACTTGGGCGGTAAATTCGATGATCTGCGGGTCGCCCGTAGCTTCGGCCACGGCGAGGATCTCCCAGCCGCCTTCGGGGTCTTCTTTCACCAAGCTGATCATACAGCCTTCAGGGGCAGTGATGGTGACTTCGCCAAGGCCAGCGATGACCACCTCGGGATGGGTGACATCCATCACTTGAGGCACCTGGGTGTAAATACGCAAGAAGGCGTCGCAGTGGGCAGTGAACATGGTGTAGGTGATATCCTTTTCAGTCGCGTTGTAGGGCCAGTTGCTCTGGGCGAGGAAGTACTTGCCAGCCACGTTGCCAAAAGCGGGCATCCAGTTGCCGGTGTTGGCAGCAAATGGACCATAGGTAGGCATGAAGTCTCCGTCAAAGAGGTCGTAGACACCCCAGACGTAGGCATCGTTGACGAAGGAATAGGACGTCTCGGTGGGGCAGAGCACACCGACGGCACCTGCGTTCTCACCATTATAGGTACGACGCATCCACGCTTCGCAGAAGCAGTCTTGGTTGTAGTTGAATTTGCCCGTGAGGCAGTTGATGGACATGACGAAAGGCAACTTGCCTACGTTGTTCATCTGGTAGACGTGGCTATTGCGCACGGCGGGTTCGCCCCAGCCTGTCTCCAAGCCATGGTCGCGGTGTTGCAGCCAGAACGAGCCTTCGTTGACGGCTTGCACCACGAGTTCGGGAGTACCGTTGTTCCAGTTTCCTAATTCGCTCGGAGTCTGTGGGATATACCCAACACCATTGGGGCCGAAGTAGTTGACCACCATCGAGGTGTTTTGGTTGCTCGACCAGATGTTGCCTGGTTGGCCTTGGTAGATGCAGTTGATACGGTTGGTGTCGTAACCATGGTTACGCATGTAACCGCCGAACACCTCGGAGCAGATTTGGAACCAACGCTCTGTTTGCCAACCTAATGCGGTGATGGGGCGCGAATAAAAGTCCGGATCCATGTTGGGGTTGGTGTATTCGTATTCGAGCTGTTTGCCGACGAAGACGGGCAACTGGGCCGGCGTCTCGGCAATCAGGCGCGAGAACACCATGTCGGGCAGGTTGTCGTTGCCGACCACGTCAGCGTAACGGTTATCGGTGATGCAGCTGCCATTGGATGGGTGGCTGACGGTCTCGGCAGGGATGTATTGGCCCATGTCGTTGCCATGGTCGCCCAGCAGGCAGACGGCCACAGGGGCGATCTCCCAGGTGTTGTAGGCGCTGTGAAACCAGCTCTTCATCTGGTTGGTGTTGGTGGCGGGCATCTCGTCGAGGCGGTACACCTGTGTGATGATGCCTTGACGGGTACGGTATTCCTTCAGTTGGTTGGCATATTCGGCCCAAGCGTCGTTGTTCGGCGTGATGATGAGGTATTCGGCGCCTTTGTCGTTGTCGCGCAGCCACTGTTGCATACGGGCCTCATAGTCGATGACGGGCAGCTGGTCGTAGTTGAGCAGCTCGGCGGCGAGGATGGGGTCCCAGTAGGGCGAACGCAGACGGTCTTCGCCGAAATGGCCGTTGCCGCCTTCAAAGGTGACGGCAAGTTCCACGTTGGTGTAGACGATCAGGTCCTTGGTGACCGGGTTGTACTGGAAGGGCGTGACGGCCACGGTGACGGCGTCGACGCCACGGATGTAGGAGCTACCCATGACGAAAGGCTCGGCAGGGTAGTAGGCATCCTTGCTGTAGACGCTCATGTCCTTCACATAGTTCATGTCAGGCTCCTCGTTCTCCGACTGTATGCGGAGGGCAGGGGCGATGTTGACGTTGTGGATCACTTCCTTGTCGAAGCTCAGCACTTGAAGCGTAGGCGTGGCGCCCTGCGGGATGGCAAGCATACGGCTGTCGGCAGGCAGGTTGGGCTTGCCGGCTTCGCTGGGGATGGCGAGGACGTTGATGCTCACCTCGCTCATCTCTTCACCACGGTATTGGATCGGATTAAGCGTGACTTGGCCCACGTTGTAGCTGATGTGCAGCCCGTCACGGGTCTTCTCCGTCAAGTTGAAGCCTTGCTTCCCCTTGACGGGATAGTTGAAGGTCTGTGCCAAGGCGGTGCTACCGATGAGGGCAAACAGCACCAAGGCAATGGCGATGGGTAATGACTTTTTCATTGTGGTATTGTTTGGTTTGACATTCGATTTCTATGGTTCATGCTGCAAATTTAGCATAAAAACAAAAAAAGAGACGAATCTCGCCTCTTTTTTTTGATGTGTTGTCGTGGTTTTTATCAATCGTATTCTCCCCAACGTATGCAAGCGCCTTGCAGCTGTTTCTTCAATGGGAACATCAGCGTGACCTTTGCGGTGACATCGGTGTTGAAACGCATGCCCAACAGGTAGGGGTCGATATAACCGGCGCCAACCACGTGTTGTGACTCGCCGTGGATCTCCTCGCTGGTGAACGAGTTGATGACGGCGGCATGGCCTGAGACGTCAGCCTTGAGCAGGAGGTAATAGTTGCCCACGTTGATCTTGAAGAGCACGCCAACGCCGGCCACCACGCCTGCATTCCATTGGCGCATGCCTTGTGCCGTGACGGCTATGGTGTCGGTGCTCACAGGGATATATGACACGCTGTCGGTGCCATAGTGCAGGATCTCCTGCTTGTTCCAAACCATGGTGCCTTCTTTGGGAATACTTACAGGAAGGGTGAAGCGAGGGCCTACGAAGACATAGGGTCTGATGTTGCGTTGTGAGAAATAATGCGTGTAAACCATCTGCACGTTGACTTCTTGGTAGTCGGCCTTGTATTTGCGGAGATAGTCCTTGTTCTCGTTGACGGCCACGGGGAAGTTGAGCACCTCGTAGCTAAGGGTATCCTTACGCATGGCGAATAAGCCTTCGAGGCTGACGGAGCTGTTGTTGTTGATCATGCGCTCGATGGAGAGGCCTGCCGTAGGACCGAAGTTGAATGGCATGTGGTAGGGCGTCTTCGTCCCGCCGAAGTGCAGCCAATAGGTGGAGGTCAGTCCGCCTACAAGGCCTATGTTGTATCTGGCCTCAGAGGAGGTTGCCCTGCTTGACGACTGCAACGGCTTCTTGAACTGGGCGTGAGCCGTACTGCCAATAAGTAAAAGGACTAGGAGAAGTATTGAGGTTGACTTTTTCATTGCGTTGGAAGTCTTGGTTCGTTATTAGTCTTCAGGAAAATCGCCGGAGAGGACCGTTTTCTTGTTCTCGAGCAGCATCACGTCGCCTTTCGAAGGCAGATAGCCGTAGAAGAGGATCTGGTCGAGGCTCGTGCCTTCCTTGTAGTATTTCATGGTCTCGATGCCCCATTTGAGCTCCTCGATGACGGGCCTTACGATGGTGTCGATGATGATGTTGGCGGTGTCGCTGTCGTCGATGTGCACAATGGTCTCTTGGCTGACTTTGCCCGAGAAGATCACCGCATTCAGCGGCTGGGCCTTCGACGAGATGTCACGCACTTCGTAGTAGTAGATCGTGAAATAGGGGTCGGTGCCCATGATATACACGGTGTTGAAGTTTTCCGGCTCGTAGAAACCGTTCTGGAAATACGAGGGCGCGATGGTGTCGTTGATGAAATGATCAGGGTTCCCCGTGACCACGCTGAAGGTGGTGTCGGCATCAGAGCGCTCGAGGAAGTAGGCGTATTCGCCGGGGTTGCCTTTAGGATATTTGAAGTTGAGCTTGGCGATGCCCATATGTTGGTCGAAGAAGTGGAAGTACTGGGGCGTCGGGATGGAGGTGGGCTGCTGCCTGTAGTGGCTGCCAGGGGCAAGGATCACATCGGTAATCCAAACGGAGTCGGCGATATAGGCGCCTTCGAGCTTGGGAGGCTCTCCGCCAAAGTGCAGGTCGTTGGGATTGAAAGCGGTCAGCAGACTCTGCGGCATAAACTCGTTGATATTCGGGATCTTCTGGTAGCCATAGTACACGGTGGCGTTGGCCTCAGGATCGTCTTTGAGGCAGGAACTGAGAAAACCCAGCCCACAGAGGAGAAGTAGTGTAATTAATAGGTGCTTCTTCATCATTTTGAATGCTTTTTTGCGCAACTCCCATCCTAAAATGGGGAAAATTATCTGCAAATGTATAGATTAATGTTTAATCTTCGACAAGAGAACGCAATTTTTTTATGGTTTATTATTGTCGAAACGTTATTTAATCAGACTGACTTTTCGGGTGACGATGCCGTCTCCATAATCGAACACGATTATATAAATTCCGCTGCGACAGTTGCTTAGGCTATAATGGTGTTCGCCGTTCGGGCTGACGTCCAATGCAAATTGGTCGACAAGTTGGCTTGTCGTGTTGTAGACTTTGGCGACAACACGGCCTTTCCAATCGCCGAAACGCAGCGTCATCTCACCATTGGTGGGATTCGGCATGATGTCGATCGGCAAGGCATCTGAGTTCGTCGAAGGGCCGATGTCGTCGATGCCATAGAACGAGCAGACAAACCAGTAGCGGCGCTCGATGCGGTCGCTCTCATCGCAGGGGTTGTGCACTCGGGCACGCAACCAAACGGTGTCTTCCACACGGTTGAGCACGGTGACACGACAGCAGCGGCTGTTTTCGCCGAAAGGCTCCAGTATCCACTGACAAGGTGTCTCCCAGAACCAGACCACGGAGTCCCATTCGGCACCCACGAGGCTGTCTTCAAGGGTGTAGTCGTAGTAATGGATGTCGAACTCGGTGCTCGAGATGACCCAGTGTGGTGCGGTGTTGGTGCTGTCCAAGGGGAAGATGTCGGTGGGCTTGGGCGGGGTGGGCATGGTCAGCACGAGGTGGACGATGCTGTCGCAGCCCATACTGCTGGGTATGGTGTCGGTGTATTCGCCAGGTGTGTTATAGAGGGTGCCATGCCATACCAGTCCTGCGCAGGTGCCCGTCAGGACGTCGGTGCCGCCTTCGATGAGCTCCGATAAGGAGAGCTTCAGGGTGACGATGCTGTCGCAGCCAGCCATGGAGGGGAAGGTTTGGTCGTAGATGCCGTCTTCGTAGTAGGTGACGCCATTCCAAGTGTAGGAGTCGGAACAGACGCTTTGCACTATCGTGTCAGGGTTAATGATGCGGTCGGCCACGACCAGATGCAGGTCGACGATGCTGTCGCAGCCTTCGGGCGTAGGCTCGCTGATCTGCTCGTCGTATACGCCAGGGTGGTCGTAGATGAAGCTGAAGCCATGGCCTTCGTATAGCTCGGGATATCCTCGCCAGCAGCGGGCATCCTCATAAGAGGCATAGAATCCAGGCAGCGCAGTGACGTACACAAATAGGCTGTCCTTACAGACAGGGTGCACGGCGTTGTCGATCTCGGCACCAATGATGGTGTCGCCAGTGATGACGATGTTGAGGCCGTGCTCGGCATAGACGGAGCCTTTGCAGAGTTCCACCTCTTCGGTGAAGGTCTTTATTCGGGTGTCGACGTAGTAATGCGACACGTCGCTCGATTTCTGTCCCTTGGCGGTGGCGGTGAGCACCACTTCATAGACACGCTTCTCGGCAAAGGTGTGGCTGACGGGGTTCTGGGTGCTGGTGGTTCCATCGCCGAAGTCCCACAGGAGCGAGGCGTTTTCGAGGTTGACTTCGGCCTCGAAGGTGATGGGTTCGTTAGGGCAGTATTCATAGGTGCCTTCTTTGGGGACAAAGGTGCCATTCATGTTGACCCTCGTGCTGAGGTCGATGGCCTTTGAGCCTACGAGGTAGGCATAGCCCTTGGCGACGCCGAAGCCGTAGACGTGGGCGTTGAAACCGCCGAAACATTGCAGATGGTGCACACCATGGTTGATGTTCTGACGGGTGAAGGCGTACTCATCGCTGCCGTTGACGTCCTCGAATTGGCTGGCAGGGATGAGGTTGCCATCGAGCTCCACCGTGCCGATGTCACTGCGGTTGACGATGATGTTGACATGGTGGGTGCTGATGTTGATGTTCTCGTTGTTGAAGGTTGAGAAGGTGATCTCGTCGATGCGTTGCTCGATGGGGGCAATCCAAACCACCGAGGGGTCACCAATGGAGTTGCCGCCTCGTGTGGTGTTGTAGAGATAAACGGCAGCGGGTCCCGTGCAGTCGATGAAACACGACTTTTCGTTGTTTTGCAGTTCGAAGACAATCGACTCGTTGATGCTAAGTGTGGCGATGGCTGTGCCGTTCTTGCGGATCACGTTGTTGTCGGAGGCCGAGGTGACCTTCACGTAGTCTTTTTCGCGCTCGAGGGAGCTGGTCACCACAAACTTCTTGCCCCAGGATTGCAAAGGCATGGCTTGCTCGAAGATATGGTCGAAGCTGCTACCGTTTGTGGGCACGGCAGTGAGGTTGTTGCCGTTGAACACAGCGATGCGCTTGCCATCGCGTGCCTTGACGCGTGAACCGCTCAGGTCGCGGTTGTTGTCGGCATTGTTTGAACGCACCTGATAGACCTGCCCTTCGTTCAAAGTGGTGGTGAAGGTGCCGTGGTGTCCGCCCATGGTCTCCTCGGTGACGGTGATGTCGACGGTGGTGTTGTTCTCAGTGGCCACGATAAGGAAGGCGCTGGTTTGGTTCTGCGTTTGGACCGGGCTTCCGGCAGAGTGGGATTGGTCGTAGGTCTGTATGATGTATTCGTCGGCCAAACTCTGTATGGGCAGCACATAGGAGGCGTCGAAGGAGAGGTGCGCAATGCTGGTGCAGAAGACCGATACGGTGTCGTCGGTGACCACCTTCAAGCCTTTGTTGACCACACTCTCCGAGGTGCCATCCACATAGCCGTGGGTCTCAGGGATCTCGACTGTAGTGATGTTGTTGGCGTTTACCGTGAACGATGTCGACCAGCCCGTTTGCGGGTTCGTTATGGTGCCGCTGCAGTTGCGTTTGGCGCTGATGAGCAGTTGGGTGAGGATCCAGTTGCCGTTGTTGGGCGCATTGGAGATGTATTTGTGCCCGTTGGTCATATAGGAAACCCAAAACTCCGTGCCTTGCGTAGTGGCTTCTTGTGCTTTGGCTGACGTTTGGATGAGTAGCAATGCTGCTATGAAAATAAAAATGGCTTTGAGATGTCTCATAACTTTGTGGATGGTTGTAGTTTTGTTTATTCTAATAGTATAACTTTCTTTGTCATGGTGCCTTCCTTGGCATGCAGTGTGAAGAGATAGATGCCAGGGGCGGTTTGTGGTAGGGCGTAGCTTAAGGAATAGGCGTCGTCGTGGTTGAGGAAATGTCGTTCGTCAACCAACGTGCCTCTCATGTCGTACACCTTGAGGTTGATGTCGCCTGTGAGGTGCTTGAGTTCGAGGGTCATCTGTCCTTTGTTGGGGTTAGGCACCACATCAAAGGTTCCCGCGGTCCCTGAGCCTGTCGAAGGACCGTCGTCGTCGATGCCATAGAACGAGCATACCAGCCAATAACGGCGGTCGATGCCTTCGGGATGGCATTCGTTGATGACCTTGGCATGGAGCCAAACGGTGTCTTCCACCTGGTTCAGCACATAGATCTTGCAGCTCTGGGTCTTGGGACCGAAAGGCTCAATGACCCAAGTGACGTCGTCTTCCAGACTCCAGATGACGGTGTCCCATTCGCATTCGGGATTGATGTCGTGCAAGGTGTAGTCATACGAGTTGATTTGGAACTCGGTGGCGGTGACCACCCAGTGGGGCGCGGTGTTGGCAGGGTCGGTAGGGTAGATGTCGGTGGGGTTGGGGGTGAAGTCGAGGTCAAGGTCGAGATGGTAGATGGTGTAGCACCCCGAGGGGTTGGTGACGGTGTCGTTAAAGATGCCTGATGCTGTATAGGTGTTGCCGTTCCATTCGAAAGTGTCGCAGTGTCCGCTCTCGTGTTCCATGCCTCCTTCGATGATCTCGTTCACATCGAGGGTCAGGTTGACGATGCTGTCGCAGCCGTTCTCCGTGGGGAAGACTTGGGAAGCGGTGTACACCCCGGGCGCGTCGTATGGCAGGTTGAATCCGTTCTCGTTGTACACCCCGGGCCCACTGAAGCACAGCTCGTCGAAGATAACCTGCCCTGGGGCGTTTTGCATGTCAAAATAGAACACGGTGGTGACTGAAGTGGAGCCCGCGCAGGGGTTTTCTTGCGTGGTGATGGTGAAGGAGACTTCGTAAATCTTATGCTCCGAGTAGGTGTGGACGAAAGAGGTGGCGGTGCTGGTACTGCCATCGCCCAGGTTCCAAAGCACCTCATAGTTGCTGTAGTTGATGTCGGCCTCGAAGTTCATGGGGGCTAGGGTGCAGTGGGTGATGGTGTCGCCATGGTTCACCACGACGTCGTCGATGGTGAGGATGGTCGAAAGGTCGGTGGCCTTTGAGCCGACCATATAGGCATAGCCTCTGGCACGACCGAAGCCATAGACATGGGCGTTGAAGCCGTTGGGACAGCTGAGATGGTGCACACCGTGGCTGATGTTCTTGCGGTAGAAGCTGTAGTCGCTGTTGCCGGTCACGGGTGAAAACAGGTCGGCATCGAGGAGGGTGCCGTCAAGATACACCTGGTCGATGTCCTGGGTCTCAACGATGATGTTCACATAGTGGTTGGCGATATTGACGTTGTTGTGGTTGTAGTTGAAGGTGGAGAAGGTGATGGCGTCGATGCGTTGCTCGACGGGGGCGATCCACAGCATCGAGGGGGCACCGGTGTTAGAGCCGTTCGAGCTGGTGTTGTATAGGTAGACAGCGCAGCTCTGTGAGGCCTCAAGATAGCATGATTGATCCCAGCTGCGCAGTTCGAAGGAGTATGACTGTCCGGTATTGAGTGTGCAGAGCATCGTACCGTTTTTATATATCTCGTTGTTGTCGGCAGCCGAGGTGATTTTCACGTAGTCATTGTTACGGTCGAGCGACGAGGTGACAATGAATTTTTTGCCCCACGAGTGTATCGGCATGGCCTGTTCGAAGATGCAGTCTTGGTCGCTGGTAGCACTGTTGGGGACAAGGGTCAGGTTGTTGCCGTTGAAGATGGCGATGGGCTTGCAGTCGCGCGAGGTGACCCTGGTGCCGCTGAGGTCACGGTTGCCCATGAAGTCGTCGTTGGAACGCACCTGGTAGGCTTGCCCTTTGTTTAAGGTTATGCTAAACTCCTGTCCAGCGGGTTTGTTGCCCAAAGTCTTCACTTTTGGGGTGATGTCGACGGTGGTGTTGTCCTCGGTGGCCACGATGACGAAGGCGCTGGTGGGGTCGTAGCTTCCGGTCGACTGCTCTTGGGTTTGTATGATGTAATCTGCGCCCAGTCCTTGGGTGGGCAGCACGTATGAGGCGTCGAAGGAATAGGTGGCGATGTTGGCACAATAAACCGAGATGGTATCCGTCGTGGTGATCATCAGTCCTTTGTTGACGACCTGCTCATATTCGTAGTTCTCTATGTACACCTGCTCCTCCTCAAGGTCGATGGAGAAGATGTTGTTGGCCTCCACGGTGAAATCATGTCTCCAACCGGTATTGGGATTGAGGATGGTGCCTTCGCAGCTACGCTTGGCACTGACCAGGAGCTGTACGCGTACCCAGCCGCTGGGTGGGATGTCGGGATGGTATTTGAAGCCGTTGCTTATGAACGACAGCCAAAACTCCTTGCCTTGGGTGGACAGATCTTGGGCATGGCTTGCCGGTATGAGCATGACCAGGAACAGGAGCGAAAGCAAGATGGCTTTTGAGCGTTTCATCATAGGTGTTTTTTAGTGTGATAGTAGTGCCTATTATTAATTAGGTGCGGTAGTAGTGGGTTTAATAACAACCGAGGTTAGTGGATGATGACTTTTCTGGTTAAGGTCCCCAATTTCCCAGTGACGACAAAGCAATAGATGCCACTCGTCAAGGTTTTGAAGTGGTAGGGCAGGGTGTAGTGATCGGATGTGTTCGAGGTCTGGAACTGGTCGATGAGTGTGCCACGCATGTCGTAGATCCTTACCTCGTGTTTGCCAATGAGATGACTGAAATGCAGGGTCATCTCACCATTGTTGGGGTTAGGCACGACGTCGAAGGTCCCTAAGGTCCCTGAGCCTGTCGAAGGGCCGTCTTCGTCAATGCCATAGAACGAGCAGACAAACCAATAGCGTTGTGACACGCCCTCGGGCTTGCATGCGTTGTACACAGTGGTGCGGAGCCAGATGGTGTCTTCCATTTGGTTGAGCACATACATCTTGCAACGTTTTCCCACGGGTGTTGTGGTGGTGTCGGGCTCAAGCACCCAATGGACTTCAGGGTCTTCGAAGGCCCAGGTGATGGAGTCCCAACTGCAGTATGGGTTGTTGTCCCATATCATGAAGTCGTACGCGTTGATTTGGAACTCGGTGGCGGTGATGACCCAGTGGGGTGCCGTGTTCTCAGGGTCAACGGGGTAGATCTCGGCAGGGTCGGGGGTGTAGTCCAGGTGGAGGTTGAGGTGGACGACGCTGTCGCAGCCTAAGGAGGTGTAAAGGGTCTTGTCATAAAGCCCCGAGAGGGTGTAGTCGGTGTCGATCCAATAGTAGGAGTCGCACGTCGAGATGTTGGTCGTGGCGCCTTCCACATTGCCTGAGATGGTGAGATGGCAGTCCACAAGGCTGTCGCAGCCATCGATGGTGAGGAAGTGCTGTTGGTAGTTGCCGCTTTGGCTGTATTCCTGTCCGTTCCAGTGGAAGGTGCCGCAGGTAATGGTGTCGAAGCTGGTGTGTTGCGGCTGTCCCATGGTGAGGTGCAAGGTCACCACGCTGTCGCAGCCCCCGATGGAGACGAACGACTGCTCGTATACGCCTGGGGCGGTATACGTCTGTCCGTTCCATACGTAGCTGCTGCCGCATTCGTGATGCTCGAATTCGACATTGATCTGGTCGTCGACCACGAGATGCAGGTTGATGACGCTGTCGCAGCCATACACACTCTGCAGGTAGAGTTGCCGGTCATAAACGCCGGGGTGGTCGTATTGGAAGCTGAAGCCGTAGCCATCGTAGATGCCTGGCGTGCCTTGCCAGCAGCGGCCGTCGTTGATGGGGATGTGATAGGAGGGACGTGCCGTGATGTAAAGGAGCAGCGAGTCCTGACATTCGGGGTGCAGGGGGTTGTCTTGCAACCGGGTGAGTAGGGTGTCGTTATGGATGAGCACGTTGCTGAAGCCGAAGCCGCTGTAGAGTCCGCCGGCGCAGACTTCGTCGTTTTCGACGACATATTGTTGTCGGGTGTCAACGAAAAAGTGTGTGGTGTTGCTTGACGAGCCTGAGCATCCGCCTTCGGTGCTGGTAATCGCCAAGGAGACATCGTAGACCCGCCTCTCGTTAAAGGTATGGGTCACCTGGTTGGAGGTGCTGGTGGTGCCGTCGCCAAAGTCCCAAACGAGTTCGTAGTCTGTTAAGTTGACTTCCACGTTGAAGGTGATGGGTGCGTCGACACAATAGAGGAAGGTCTCGTCGGGTAGCACCACCTCGTTGTTGAGCGTCATGCTGCTGCTCAAGTTGATGGCGTTGGAACCGACGAGATAGGCATACCCTTTAGCATGGCCGAAGCCGTAAACGTGGGCGTTGAAGCCGTTGGCACAGGTGATACGGTGCACCCCATGGGTGATGTCCATTCGGGTGTAACTATATTCGTTGTTGCCGTGAACACGGGTGAACATCAAAGGTGAGATCTGCTCGCCATCGAAATACACATGGGCAATGTCTTCTGTGTTGACGATGATGTTGACGCTATGAACTTCGATGTTGATGTTGGGGTGGTCGAAGGTGGAGAAGGTCACGTCATTGATGCGTTGCTCCACGGGTGCAATCCAAACCATGGAGGGGTCGCCCTGTCCGCCTCCCGGGTTCTGGTCGTAACTTGAGTTGTTGAAAAGGTATACGGCGCAAGGTTGGTTGGACTCAAGGAAGCAAGAGCCTTCGGACTCCAGCATGGGGAAGGTGTACGACTGTCCTGCTGCAAGCATAATCAACGGTTCTCCGTTCATGGTGACTTGGTTGTGGTCGGCACTTGAGGTGATCTTGATGAAGTCGCGATTGCGGTTGCGTGAACTGGTCACCACAAAGCTTTTGCCCCATGAGTGCAGGGGCATGGCTTGCTCGAACACATGGTCATATCCGTCTTCAAGGCTGGTGGGGATGCATGTGAGGGTATTGCCATTGAAGACGGCAATGCGTTTGCAATCGCCAGTCAGGATCCTGGTTCCACTTAAGTCACGCTGATCGCCGGTCCTCGTCGACCTGACAAGATAAGTCTCCCCAGCATTCATGGTGATGGTGAAAGTCTCGCCTGCCAGGTGTCCACCTAGAGTGTTTACGGTAGGAGTGATGGCTATCTCGGTGTTGTCTTCTGTGGCCACGATAAGGAAGGAACTGGTCTCGTTGTTGGTGACATATGCGTTGGCATAAATTGTCTTTGATTGGTCATAGCTTTGTATGATGTATTCGTCGCCTAAACTCTCGGTAGGCAAAACGAAAGAAGCGTCAAATGAAACATGTGCGATGTTGGTGCAATAGACCGAGATGGTGTCGCTGGCTTCCACCTTGATGCCTTTCTGCGAAATGGCCTCATAGTTGAATTGGTCGTGGTAGCCTTGCGCTTCGGGAATCTCCACTGTGGTGATACTGTTAGCCCTAACGGAAAAGGGATGCGACCATCCTGTCAACGGGTTGGTGACGGTGCCATTGCAGTCGCGCTTGGCACTAATGAGCACCTGGTTGATGATCCACCCGCCTTGGGTGTGATCCCTGTACCCGTTGTGCATGAACGACAGCCAAAACTCCTTGCCTTGCGTAGATGTGTTTTGTGCCATCGTCGCAGGCAGGCTGATGATGCATGCAAGAAGGAATAATATGTTCCTCAAGCGCTTCATTCTATGTCCGGTAAAACTTATTTCTGAATGACGACTTTCTTCGCCACGATGCCTTCTTTGCTGGTCGCCACGAAGAAGTAGATGCCGTCTTCACGCTGCTTCATATTATAGGTGTAGGAACTCGGTCCCTGGCTGTTGTAGGTCTGGAACTGGTCGATGAGAATGCCTCGCATGTCATACACCTTCACGTCGACTTTGCCCGTGAGATGCTCGAAGTTGAGCGTCATCTGTCCGTTGTTGGGGTTTGGTATGACGTCGAAGGTCCCTGAGCCTGTCGAAGGGCCGTCATCCCCAATGCCATAGAAGGAGCTGAGGAGCCAATAACGCTGCTCGATGCCTTCCTCGGGAGCGCAACGGTTGAAGGCATGGGCCTTCAGCCAGATGGTGTCATCGACTTGGTTGAGCACATAGACACGGCAGCATTGGTTCCTGTTGCCAAAAGGCTCCAGCACCCATTGCGGTGCCTCGTCACAGCTCCAGGTGACGCTGTCCCAATGACAGTTCGGGTTCTGGTCCCACAGGTTGAATTCGTATGCGTTGATTTGGAACTCAGTGGCGGTAATGACCCAGTGGGGCGCCGTGTTGGTGGCGTCCATGGGATAGATCTCGGTGGGGTTGGGCGTGTATTCGAACTGCACGTTCATGGTCACGAGGCTGTCGCAGTCATGGATGTTCTTGTAGGTGCGATGATAGGTGCCCGACATGTTGTAATCCAAGTCATCATGGTCGGTGTAGATGATCTCGTGTCCCTCGGGATCCCAGTAATAGTTGTCGCAGTTCTCATCGTCACCGACGGTGAAGCTGTATTCGTCGTGGTTGTTGATGGTGAGGTAAAGTGTGGCCTCGCTGTTGCAACCATAGCTGTTGACGTAGTGGTGGGTGTAGACGGTGCTTTCCGTGAAGGTGAGGTCCACGTTGTAGGCGTCGTTCTTCCAGCGGTAGCTGTCGCAGTCGGTCACAACCACTTCGTTGGTGTAGCTGGGTCTGAGCTCAAGGTTCAGGACAAGGGTGCTGTCGCAAGAGTTGGGGTACGACAGGGTGTCGTAGTAGATGCCCGACGAGGTGTAGGTCATGCCGTTGGAGGGCCAGGTGTATTCCGTGGCGCAGATCGACACGTTGTAGGTCTTTGAGTTGTAGTCGGATTGGCCGACGTGGAGCTGTACGATGCTGTCGCAGCCCAGGACGGTCTCGAAGAGATAGATGTAGGGATAAGGGCTGGGCTGTAGGTAGTCGCCGTTGTAGTAATATCCCTGACCGCCTTCACAGGTCGACTCCCAGAGCTCTATTTCATAGCTCGGGTCTTGGATGAGGTTGAGCCTGATGATGCTGTCGCAGCCGTGCACCGATTGTAAGGTGTGGTAATAGATGCCCGATGATGAGAGTGCTTCATCAAAGAACATATAATGCTCGCCTTGGCAGAAGTGGTCGGTGATGGGAGTCTCGTAGGTATCGTAATTGTAAAGGTGCAGACGGATGAGCTTGTCGCAGCCATATTGGGTCTGGGTGTGATGCTCGTAGACGCCGGGGGTCTGGATGTCCTCGCCGTAGAAGTTATATGTGTCGTTTTCGCAGATGTAGTGGTCAATGTCTTCCACTTCGTTGGGATGCACCACAACGGTCACGCTGACGTTCTGCGTGGTGATGCCGTCGCTGACAGCACAGTTGTAGGTGGTGGTGCCTACAGGAGGTGTGGCCACGGGGTGTTGCGAAGTGGGGTTGCTGAGGGTGTTGGCCGGAGTCCAGTTGTAGGTGTAGTTGCCTGTGCCGCCTGAGGGTAAGGCATGCAGGGTGGTCGACTCGCCTTCGCAGAGCTCGTTTTGGTCGGCCGAGGCCATGGCGGTCATGTTGGAGCCTTCCATGCTGACGGTGACTTGTGCCGTGCTGCTGCATCCGCCTTGCGGGTTGGTGACGGTGACGGTGAAGGTAGTGGTCTGCTGTAAGGCCACGGTCTGTGTGGTCTGTGCATTGGGGTTGACCACCTTGTTGGCGGGCTCCCAGTGGAAGTTGAACGAACCGGTGCTGCCAGCGCTGGCCGTGAGGGTAGCGGTGCCACCGTAGATGACGGTGTTGGGCTGTGCCGTGGCCGAGGCTACGGGAGCGGCATAAACGGGTACGGAATAGGTCTTCGAGCTGGTGCAGTGCCCGTTGCCGCAAGATGTGGTCAAGGTCACCTGATAGTTGCCCGCATTGGCATAGGTGTGCGACACGTTCTGTCCCGTTCCGCTTTGTCCGTCACCAAAGTTCCATTGGTAGCTCTGGATCTGCTGTCCGCTGGGGTTGGTGGTGGAGGTGCTGGTGAACTGGGTTGGCGTGCCTCTACAAACCGATGTGTAGGTGAAGTTGGCCGTAGGCTGGGGATAGATGGTAACTTCTGTAGTGGCAGTTACGGATTGAGTACCAACGGTGGTTGTACATGTGTAGGTTCCAGCCATGTTCATGGTGCAATTCGGACGGGTTGGGTTTTGTTGGTTAGAGGTAAATCCGCCAGGCCCAGTCCATTGGTATGTGGCTCCATCTTGTGCGTTGACGTGCAATTGTATGGTTTGCCCAACACAGTATGGACCGTCATTAGTAGCTATACCAGGCAAGATACCGCAGTCAGTTTCGCCGGGACCTGAGCCGGCCACTTTCTGGAAAGTAATGTCTGTCGAACCAGACGAGTATTTAGTAATCACCATGAGATAGTATTGCCCAACTTGGGAGGTACTTGGAACCGTACACTCTTGGACCGTGTTCCACGGCGAGTCGCAATCGATGATTTTATTGCTGGTAAGTTGGTTGGGGCAGGGTGTTACGGGGTCAGTGAACGGCCCCCAAGCACAAAAGTCCAAATCCAGGCCGTTGCTGTTGGTGATTTGAATTGTAAATGTTCCGGCAACAGCAATTTTCATATGGAACCAAAAAGGAGGTCGTTGGGTGTACGCTGACATACAACCATAGTCTGGTCCGCTTTCACAAACACCACCTGCACTTGCATCTACATGGAAAGTAACTACATCTGTGGTGCAGAAAGGATCAGAGTTGGCGCAAGTCTGGTTTCCGTCCCTATTGTTTGGATTTTCGATAAGAATCTGCCTAAAAAGCAAAACGAACAGATCTTGGGGTAAATTCTCCTTCCACACCGAGAAGATGGCTCCTTGCCTATCCTTGTCGGCTATGGAGTAGGAATGGAAATCATCGTCGGCCATGGATTTCAAGTCATTATAGTAGGCTTGAAACTGCTGACCTTCCAAATTGTTGGCCGAAGATAACAGTACCGCACTCTCTTCCTCATCAATAACGTATGAGATGTTCTCGTCATTGGCAATATAGTAAAGTAAGCAATAACGATAGTCTGGATTACTAATTGAGGATAATTCGATTTTAATGGTATTGCCTCGTGCTGTCTGTCCAAAAAAACTCATAGGCATTGTCAGCAGCAAAAGAGCGAGAACCAAAGCTTTAGCGAAACTATTCATGGTCTTTTGTTTAATTGGTAATACTCTAATTTATTGAATATCAATATTATAAATCAAAACATAGCGAACAAGGCAAATAAAAATGCCTTATTTACAACCGACAAATATAGCAAAAAATCCCAAAATACCCAGAAAATCTGGTGAAATTAATGAAAAAAAGCGGCCGAAACCGCTTTTTTCTATTTGTTAGACTTGTCGTTAGGGCTGTATCACCACTTTCTTGGTCCGCATGCCGTCTTTGCTAGTGACGACGAAGAAGTAGATGCCTTGCGTGCGTCGCTTCATGGTGTAGGTGATAGGCCCTGCATTCATGTCGTTGTAGGTCTGGAATTTGTCGATTAGGTTGCCTCTCATGTCGTACACCTTGATGTCGACCAAGCCACGGAGCGAGGCCAAGTCGAGTTGCATCTCGCCGTTGTTGGGGTTGGGCACCACGTTGAAGTCGATGGAACCCGTCGAAGGGCCATATTCGTCGATGTCGTAGAAGGAGCAGACGAACCAATAACGGCTGTAGACGCCCTGCGGCGCGCAGTTGTTGTAGACTGTGGCGCGGAGCCAGATGGTGTCGTCGATATGGTTGAGCACATACATCTTGCATCTTCTTCCCACGGGTTGGGTTGTGGTGTCAGGCTCGAGCACCCAGTTGACGGAGGGGTCTTCGAAGGCCCATCGTATGGAGTCCCAACGCGGCAAACCGGTGTTATCCCAGAAGGTGAATTCGTACGAGTTGATTTGGAACTCGGTGGCGGTGACCACCCAGTGGGGTGCGGTGTTGGCGCTATCAGTGGGGTAGATGTCGCTCGGCGTGGGCGTGTAGTCGATGTGAACGTTCATGGTCACCAAGCTGTCGCATCCGTGTATGTCGCGGTAGGTCCTATGGTAGGTGCCCGATTGGGTGTACTCTAAGGCTTCGTGGTCGGTGTAGACGATCTCGTGCCCCTGAGGATCCCAATAGTAGCTGTCGCAGTCGTTTTGATCAGGCATGGTATATTCATAGATGGGATGCACGGTGACGCTGACGTAGACCTGTTGTTCGGTAAGGCCGTCGCTGACCAGGCAGAAATAATTGGTGGTGCCTACTGGCGGTGTGGCAACGGGATGCTGTGCATTAGGCGAACTCAAGGTGTTGGCAGGTGACCAACTGTAGGTGTAATTGCCTGTTCCGCCTGTGGGGATGGCATGCAGTGTGGTGGATTCGTTTTCGCAGATCTCGTTTTGGTCGGCGGAGGCTTCAGCCATCAGGTTGGAACCGGCCATGTTGACCATGACTTGAAGGGTGGTGGTGCATCCACCTTGTGTATTGGTGATGGTAACGGTGAACTCCTGCGACTGCTGGATGGCTATAGTCTGCGTGGTCTGTGCGTTGGGGTTGACCACCATATTGGCAGGCTCCCAATGGTAGGTGAAGTTGCCTGGGGTGGAAACGTTGACGCTAAGTGTGGAGGTGCCGCCATACATCACAGAACTTGGCGAGGCGGTCACCAAGGCTTCGGGGAAGGCGAAGACCGAAACGGTCTGGGTGATTTCGTCTGAGCAGTGGCCACGACCCGTTTCCACAGTATGGGTTACCTGATATTCGCCAGGCGCGGCATAGGTGTGAGTGACTTCTTGTCCTTCTGCCGTCTCTCCGTCGCCGAAATCCCAGAAGTAGCCCGTGATGGTCTGACCGGTGGGTTCGGTTTCGGCTGTGCTGTTCAACTGGGTGGGATTGCCTACGCATACTTCGGTGTGGGTGAAACTGGCAATGGGCAAGGCGTACACGATGACTTCGGTGTCGCCAGTAGTGGTTTGTTCGCCGACCGTGGTGACACAGGTATAAGTGCCGCCCATCTCGAAGGTGCAGTTGGGAATGGTGGGGCTTTGCATGGTGGAAGTGAAACCGTTAGGGCCTGTCCAGCTGTAGGTGGCACCGTTTTGTGCAGTAACATTCAGGCTGATGGTTTCGCCGACGCAATATGGACCGTCGTTGGTGGCAATACCAGGCAGGATGCCGCAGTCGGTCTCCCCAGGGCCTGAGTTGGGAGCCTTGGTGAAGGAGATGGTTTGTTGTACTTGTGCGAAGTTAGTAATCATCAGGATGTAGTACTCACCGACCTCGGGCACATGAGTCGGGTCGTTGTTGGCGACAACGCAATTACCATCAGCGAGATTTGTATGGTTGTGTTGGGAAATTGGATAGCCTAGGTACACATCTTCAACGCTTGCGGTAGAGTAGCTACAGTCAACTAACTTGTCACAAGTCAGGTCGTCAACACATGGATCATAAGGGTCGCTGAACGGGCCCCAGATGCAGTAGTCAATGTCATTGCCTTGGCCAGAATTGTCGTGTGCTTCCATGTGAATGATAAACTGACCTGGAGTATGTATTCTCATGTGATACCACGAAGGATAAGGCTGACTGGAGAGGCAACCGTATTCAGGACCAATCTCTCCAGTGGCACCGCCTTGGAAAGCAGCTTCAAACTCAATCACTTCTGAAGTGCAGAAAGGCATCGAGTTAATGCAATGGTCATTATCAGCTCTCACATTAGCCGTATTCACGTCCATCATAATCGAGAGATAGTCAGAGGCTTCTACGGAGCTTTTCCACACACTCATCTGGTTAGTGATATCAATTTTGCTCAACAAGGAGAAGTCATTTTCAACATCCGCATAGAAGCTTTCAAACTCTTCCATGAAGTGGCAGTCATCATCTTTCGAGGTGAGGGTGAATTGGCCATATTTTTCTTCGGGAATCAGCACGAAACGGTTGTCATTGTTGATGCTATAAAGCAGGAAAGCCCTTAAATAGACATTGTTGATTGAGTGGAAGTCCAAGACAACACCTTCATCGGCATATTGCCGATAAGGGGTTTGCCCGAAGTGTCGTAACGGTATGAGAACCAATAATATGATGGCGAGGATCAGTTTTTTCATTGTCTTGGTGTTTCTGAATTATTTAACTACATTAACGCGTCTCATCGCGACGCCGTTTTCGGTCTGGATACGGATGAGGAAGGTCCCCGTCCCGAATCTTGCCATTTCTATCTGTGCGCTGTCGCCTTCCGTCTCACGGTCGTAGACGGTCTGGCCGAGGGCATTGATGACGGTGAGGCGTTGCAGGCTTTGGGCTTCGACGGTGACGATGCCATCCGTCGGGTTGGGATAAAGCTTGGCGGTGATACTGTATTCATCGATGTCGGTCGAGTTCTTCACTTTGACGGTCAACGACTTCTCTGACAGGCCACACTCGTTTTCGGCTTTCACATTGATGACGGCATCGCCGCGGAAGGTGTCGCTCCATGTGACGTTGGCATGGCTGTTGTTGGCCTCGATGCTGCCTGCTTCTTGAGGCTCAATACTCCAAGTGTAATCCGCTAACGTTAGTTCTTCCTCGTTCAAGGCGGTGTAGGTGCTGTTGGGTGTCAAACGCACATCAACTTCGCTGTCGCCGTTGACGGATCCGATAGCCGGGGTGTAGTTGAGGGTCAGGTGCAAGGTGACGATACTGTCGCATCCCATAGTGTTGATGAAATATTCCACGTATTCACCACTTTGGGTGTAGGTGGTGTTGTTCCAATTATAGCTGTCGCAATCCTCAACGGTAAACTCTACAAACGAAGGCTCAGCGATGGTGAGGTGCATCACCACGGTTGAGTCGCAGCCGTGGAGAGAAGTGAAGGTATGTTCATAGATACCGCTCTCGACCAGTGTTTCTCCAGCCCAAACATAGCTGCTGCAGGCGGTCACCTCTGATTCGGTGTTATAGCTGTCGACAAGGCTGAGGTGCATGACCACAGTAGAGTCGCAGCCATAAACACTTTGCAGCACTTGCATATAGTCGCCAGCCTCGCTGTATTCAACGCCATTCCAAGAATAGGCGCCGCAGGTGGCCATGTCAAACTCGGTATGTTGCAGCGGATGGATGGTGAGGAGGAAGTCTTGGCTTGCGTCGCCACAGCCGTAAGGCGAAATGGTGGTGAGGGTAAGGGTGACGCTGCCGTTGGCGATGTCTTGTTCGCCTGGCGTATAGATGGTCTCGATGCTGGCCAAATTGCTGAAGCTGCCATCGCCGTTGGTTGACCATGTGGTGAATCCAGCTTCGTGGGTGATGGCGCTGAGGTTGATGCTCTCGCCTTCGCAGATCTCGCCTTCAGTCTCCATCTCGATACTGGCTGCCTCGTGGAAGTTGACAACCACGTTGTCGCTTAGGGTTTCGCCCGCCTCATTGGTGGCGGTGAGGGTCAAGGTGACGGTCTTGTTTTCCAGGTCTTGCTGGCCAGGGGTATAGATGGGGTTGAGGATGTCGTTGTGGTCGAAGCTGCCGTCGCCGTTGGTGGTCCAAAGCAGGCTCTCATAGCCGATTGACTCTGCTTGCAGATGGGCTTCTTCTTCTAAGCAGATGTTTTGGTTGGCACCTGCGTTACAGGAGAAATTGATGTGACGTACGGGGAAGAGGATGTCGTCGAGCCATACGTGGTCGGCACCATTGGTGCCAGAGGCGTTCTTCTCGTAAGTCCAAGTGAAGGTATGCTCGCCCTGGTTGACAGGGAAGACAAGCTCGCGCCAGTTGAGTTGGCCTGACCATTCCTGTTGCAGTTCACCGTCGATGTAGAACTTGAGGTTGTCGCCGTTCAGTTCGCAGTCGGTCTTTCTAAAGAAACGGATTTCGTCGGTCTCGTTCTCCACTTCGAAGGTCAAACTCAACGTGGAGGTCTCGTTGTGTCCAATGGTGCCCGACTGCAGACAGTAGTTGCCCTCGTGCGGTTCGGTGTTGACAATGGTCCAAGGATGTGCTGGGTCGTTCTCCCATTCCAGCTCTCCCATGCCGTTTTCGAAATGGGCGAGGTCGAGGCCGACACGATGTGAGAAGGAGTTCATAGCGGTATAGGGGCCTGAAACGACGTTGAGAGCGAACAAGGCCGCTTCGCCTTTAGGCATGTTGGCCGACACGCTGACAGTATAGGTTGCCTCAACACTTTGTCCGACGTTCACCACAGGAGTAGTGATGGTGGGATTGCTGATGGTGATGTATTGTTGGTTCGAGGTGGTAAGCGTAGCCACGACGTCGTTGGCAGTCATACCGCCGTTGTTTTCGTAAACGAAGGTGATTTCGGCGGTTTCGCCTGGGTCGAGACGGCCGTTGTTGTTGCCTTTCACCGTGCCGCCGTCGATGATGGTCATAATATCATCAATTTTGATTCTGGGAGCGAAGGCATTGAAGCTGAAGTCGTGTCTCCAGGTGTGATTGCCACTGACCATGGTGAGCTTAAACAGAAGCGGGGTCTCGTGGGGCACGTTGTTCGAGATGGTGATGCCGAAGGCGCTTTCGAGGTTGGTGGTTTGGTTGGGGCTCAGTGCGGGGATGGTGGCCGTGCTTTCGTTGATGGTCACGTATTGGGGCGTCTCGGTGGTGAGGGTGGCTGTGGCTATCGTGGAGGCTTGGTCGCCAGTGTTCTTGATGGTGATGTCGAACGACGACTGCTCACCCGATTCCAGCTGATGGTTGCCGTTGGCATCGTGCGGAGTCAGCTCAGTCACGCTGAGGTTGGGCTCGCTGATGACGTGGATCGTGCCCACATAACGAAGCTTGTCCTGTTTGGTGGCCACGATGGTGATGTTGGAGTTCGAAGGCTGGGCAGTAAAGGTCATGACTTGGCTGCTGCCTGTGGCGGTGGCCACGGCAAGGATGTTGTTGTTGCGTGTCAGAGCGATGACGGCGCCTTGCGGGGCGGTCACGTTGATGCTGGTTGTGGCAGCCGTGATTTGTGCGGGGTGGTTGACCGTCATGGCGGTGGGCACCTGCGTGTAGAGCGTCAGGAAGGCGTCGCAGTGGGCGGTGAACATTTTGTATGTGATGGCCTTGTTATTCACGTTGTAGGGCCAGTTGCTTTGTGCGAGGAAGTATTTGCCGGCCACGTTGCCGAAAGCAGGTCTCCAGTTGCCTTCGTAGCTGGCGTAAGGGCCATAGTCAGGCATAAATTGCGGGTCGTATTGGTCGTACATACCCCAAGCATAGGCGTCGTTGACGAAGGAGTAAGAGGTCTGGGTGGGTCCAATGCAGCCCACGGCACCGGCGTTCTGTCCGCCGCTGGTGCGACGCATGAAGGCCTCGATGAGGCATTCGGGGGTGTGGTCGAAGGTGCCGGTCTGGCAGTTGATGGTGTTGACGAAGGTCATCTTACCCACGTTGTTCATCTGGGCCACATTGCTGGTGCTGAAGTCCGGCTCGCCCCAACCTTGGTAGTAGCCGTGGTCGCGGTGTTGCAGCAACATGGCGCCGCTGTTGACGGCATTCACAACCTGTGCAGCGGTACCACCGGTCCATCCACCGAGTTCGGCAGGCGTGGCAGGAATGTAGCCCAATCCGTTGGGACCAAAATAGTTGACCACCATATAGGTGTTTTGGTTGCTCGACCATTGGTTACCAGGATAACCGCTATAGATGGCATTGATACGCACGGGATTTTTGCCTTGGTTGCGCCAATAGCCGCCTACCACTTCAGAGCAAATCTGGAACCAGCGTTCGGTCTGCCAACCTAAGGCGGTGATGGGGTGGTCGTAGGAGGCCGCGTCCATGTTGGGGTTGGTGTATTCGTATTCCAGTTGTTTGCTCACCATCATCTGGGCTTCGTTGGCGTTGGCGGCCACGAGGCGCGAGAAGGCCATCTCAGGCAGCATGTCACCCGTGACGTCGGCATAGCCATTGTCGGTGATGCAGTTGCCATAGTTCTGTGAGTGATAGGTGTATTCTGCTGGGATGCCCACGCTCATGTTGGCGTTATGGTCTCCAAGGAGCAGCACAGCTACAGGCGGGATGTCCCATGTGTTGTAGGCGTTGTGGAAGTAACTCTTCATCTGGTCGGTGGTGGTGCAGCCCATATCACTGAGGCTCTTCACCTCGGTGAGGATGCCTTGTTGGATGCGGTATTCGGCCAGTTGGTTGGCATATTGGCGGAAGCTCTCGTTGTTGGGGATGACGATGAGGTATTCGCAGCCCGTGGGACGGTTGTTGACCCATTCCTGCATGCGGGCTTCGTAGTCGATGACGGGCAGCTGGTTGTAGTTGGCCAGGTTCTGCATCAGAATGGGGTCCCAATAGGGGGAACGCAGGCGGTTGTCGCCAAAGGTGCCGTTGCCGCCGTCGAAGCGGATGCCGAACTGCAGATCGTCATACACGCGCAGCTCTTTGGTGACGGGGTTGTATTGGTAGGGCACCACGGTGACAGCTACGGTCTGCACGCCGCGCAGGCTGAAAGGCTCGCTGATGGTGACAGGCTGCTCGGGGAAGAAGGCATTCTTGTTGTAGATGCTCGTGTTCCGTTCGTAGGTGTTGGGGCTGTCGTCGGTGTCGAACTTAATGGGTGCGGCAGGCAGCAGGTCGACGTTTTGAATGGTAGTCATGCTGCGGTAACCCATCTCAACATGGGCAGTGGCGCCATTGGGCACGGCCACAAAACGGCTGAAGCTGGGCAGGTCGGGCTCGCCAGCGTTGGCAGGCAGGCTGATGCCCGTGCCGCCTTGGATGACGTCGCCAGTATAGCCGTTGTCAGTGATGTTAAGGATCTCAATATGTTTCAACGCATGTCGCATCGTGATGGCGGAACGGGTGTTCTGCTCGACGCTGAGGCCTTCTTTTTGGGCCGAGTTGTTGAAACTGAAATCGCGCGTCTGTGCATTCAAGGCCATTGCCGAAAACAGCAGGATGGCGGAAACGAGTGTACGTGTAATAAGCTTCATAGTACGGTTATTTTGTTGATTTAACTACCTATTTAAATTAAAAAAGCGCGTAAAGATACGCACTTTTTTGGAATTAAGGTGCATTTTTCTGATGAAATGCATCATTTTTGTATCGACAGGCTACATCTTGATGATCCTTCGGCTCCAGCTTTGCCCGTCTTGTTGCACGACAATGTGGTACATGCCTGCAGGGCGACCTTTAAAGGAAAGGGTGTTGAGGTTCTTTTCTTCAAGGATGCATTGTCCGTTTGCGTCGAAGACTTGGATGATGAAATCGCCTTCCAGCTCCAGTCCGATGCTGACTTGGTCGGTAGTGGGATTGGGATATAGCGTGAGCGGGAGGGTGTTTTGTTCAGCGGTGTTGTCCAAATAGGGCGGCAGGAAGATGTAGTCGATCCAGGCACAGTCGGCTCCGGAACTGACAGAATAGTCTTTTTCGTAGGTCCACGTGTAGACGTGTTGCCCAGGCCTCACTGTGTAGGAATGGTTGTACCATTCCATCGTCCCCGACCATCGGGCTTTCTCCTCGTCGTCGATGTAGAATACCAGGAAGTCATAGTTGGATTCCGACGAGACCCTACTATAGAACTCAAAGGTACCTTCTTCGTTGGAGGTGTAGGTGAATGAAAGCGATGACGATTCGTCATGCGTGATGGTGGTGTCCGACAAGGCGCAATAGTTGCCGTCGAAAGCGCCATAATTGATGATTTGCCAAGGATGCACGGGGTCGTTGGTCCAATACGCGGTGTTGAACATGCCGGATTCGAAACTCTCATACGAAAAGCCTATCGAGCATCTGATGTTGTTAGGCATAACGAGTTCCCCGCAGCTGGCGTCAAGATGCAATTCGACGTAGGGCACTTCTCCCGCGATGTATTCGACGTAGATGTCGAAGGTGAGGTCGGTCGAGGTCCCGATAGGCATGTCATCAATGGTGGTCTCGGGATTGAGGACGTGGATGTAACCTTCGTTGTTCCTTAATGAAATATTGGGACTATGGGCATTATAATGGCCTGTGTTGGTAAGGTGGAAGGTGAGCGTCGCATATTCTCCAGGATCCAGGTCTCCGTTGCCGTTACCCGCTTGGTCGTTGATGTCGACGAGCTCTGCTATGATGCGTGGCGCGACGACGGCCACATCGAACTCGCGTTCAAACCCCATGCCATCGCTTTCTGTCGTGATGGTGAAAGGCACATGGGTGCCGTCAGGGATGTTCTCGGAAAGTGTGATCTGGAAGGCATCTTCTATCACATACTCCTCATCGGGTGTCAAGGGAGGAACTGCGGTCTGCCCTTGGGCAATTTGCATCTGGCCGGTGGCGTTGGCAAGAACGGCAGTGCCTGTAGTGGTGGCATCGGTACCGACGTTACGGACAGTGAGGTCGATAGTGGCCGACTGTCCATAAGTAAGGTGGGCGACTCCGTCGTTGAAGGCGATGCTGTCGGCAACGACAAAAGGTCCGTTGACGGCTACCAAGGGGATGTCTTCCTCATGACGGAGGTAATTCAGTCCTGTCAAGGTGAGATGCACTAAACCGTTGGGCACATATTCCATGACATTGAGGGTCTGCTCTTCGCCAGTGCCTGTGGCAGTGGCCAACAGGTGGGCCTCTCCTCCATATTCGGTGCTTAAGGCAATCTGTACGCCTTCGGGCGCAGTGATGTGGAAGGGGGAGAAACAGGTGATGGACGAGTCGTGCGAGGCTTGTATGATTTGAGGCACTTCAGTGAAGACCCTCAGAAAAGCGTCGCAGTGGGAGTGGAAGGTGTTGTAGATGGTAGTGCGCATGTCTGCATTGGTGTTGGGGAAGACATGGAGGTCAAGGAAGTATTTGCCTGACACCATGGCGAAAGAAGGGATCCACTCGGCCACATGGCTGGCATTGGGACCGTAATCAGGCATGAAGGTTGGGTCGAAGAGGTCCCAGACGCCCCATAAAAAGATGTCGTTGGCAAAGGAATAGGTTTGTCCTGACGGGCTGATGGCCCCAACGATGCCCGCATTCTGCCCATCTCGGGTCATACGCATCAAGGCCTCAGTAAAGCAGTTCGAGCTGAAGTCGTATTCTCCCGTCTTGCAGTTGACAGAGATGAGGAAGGGCATCTGCCCCACGTTGTTGATGGCGTTGAAGTCGCTGACAAGGATCAGGGGCTGGTACCATTTCTGTGTCCACCCATGGTCGCGGTGTTGCACAATATAGGCACCACGGTTGAAGGCTTCTATGACATCGTCTTTGGTGGCACCCGTCCATTCTCCGAGTTCTCCAGGCGTGGCAGGGATGTAGCCAAGGCCAGTGGGACCGAAATAGGAAGTGATGGCATTGGTGCCCGAGGCGCTCGACCACTGGTCGCTCAGCGTGCCGGAATGGATTTCGCTGAGTCGGGTGGGGAACTTGTCGTGTTGGCTGAGATAGCCGTATATGGTCGAAATGGTAATCTGGAACCATAAGGTGGTCTGCCATGCTGAGGCCGTCAGAGGGTGTTTGTAGTAGTAAAGGTTCATGCAGGGGTTGGTGTATTCATACTCCATCTGCTTGCCAATGAAGATGGGCAGTTCCGACTCGTTTTGCGCGACAAGACGCGAGAAACTGATGTCGGGGAGGTTGTCGTCGTTGATGTCGGCATAGGGGTTGTCAGATGAGATGAAACCGTCTTTTGGGCTTTGGGTGCGGAAGGCTGGGATGTAATGGGTCATGTCCTCGCCATGGTCGGCTAAGATACACACGGCTACTGGAGGAATGTCCCAGTTGGCATAGATGTCTCTGACCCACAACCTGAGCATGCCGGGTGTGGTGGAACCTGTTTCCCCGATAGCCATCACCTTGGTGAGGATGCCTTGACGGGTGCGGTAGTTAGCCAACTCCTGTGCCGCCTCGATAAAGGCTTCGTTGTCGGGCGTTAGGATGAGATATTCGCATCCTGTGGCACGGTTTCTTGACCATTCTTGTCTGCGGGCATCATAGTCAATGCTCGGTAGACTGCTGTAGTTCAATATGTTATTTTGTAAGATAGGATCCCAATACGGAGAGCGCAGGCGATCGTCGCCGAAGTGCCCGTTGCCGCCCTCGAAGCGGATGTCGATGTCCATCGAGCGGTGGACGGCCAACTCGTGTGTCACAGGGTTGAACTGGAAGGGACTGAGACCGATATGGATCACGTCGACCCCGCGCAGCTGCTGAGGTTCGGCGGTGCAGCACGCCTCCGATGGATAGAAGCTGTTGCGGGAATACACCTTCGGGTCTTTGAAGAAGGGTGGCTCAGGGTCGTTCTCGCACCAACTGCCTTCCGAGGGCGAAATGTTGATGCCCGTGATGTGTTCGTCACGACTCATCCTGACGTCAACGATGGCTTTGGCGCCTTGCGGAATGGCGATGAAACGGTTGAAGGTGGGTAGCGCCGGCAGGCCGTATTCGTTAGGCACTACGATGCCTTTTGTGGCTATGTTGTGCATAATCTCGCCGTCGACCACGACGGTGTCGATGCTATAGTCGCCGAGCTCGAAATGCAGGCTGATGTGACCGCGGTCGGAAGCGGTGATGGTGAAGTCCTGGCCGATGGAGAACAAGGGCAAGACCATTAGTAGAACCAGAGTAGAAAGGATACGTTTCATATTATGTTGTTTTTCAATATACAAACAAAAAAGAAAGCCGTAAAATTACGACTTTCTTTTAAAATGCAAGGGAAAATGTTCAAAAAATCACACAATTCCCGTGAATCCCATGAACGCCAAGGCCAGGATGCCAGCGGTGATCAGGGCGATAGGAGTACCCTTCATGCCCTTGGGAGGCTCCATCAGGTCGATGTGTTCACGTATGCCGGCGAAGATGACCAAAGCCATGGCGAAGCCGAGGGCGATGCCAACGGCATAGACGATGGACTCGCCGAGGCTCAGCATGTGGGCCACGCCGCCATAGTTGAATTCCTTGGTGACCACGGTCAGCGACACGCCGAGGACGGCGCAGTTGGTCGTAATCAGCGGCAGGAACACACCCAAGGCGGTGTACAATGACGGACTGATTTTCTTCAGGATGATCTCCACCATCTGCACCAAAGCGGCGATGATGAGGATGAATGCTATGGTCTGCAAGAAGGTCAACTTCAAGGGAATCAGGATGTACTGGTTCGTCAGCCATGTCACGAGGGTGGCCAGGGTCAACACGAAGATGACGGCAGCGCCCATACCTAATGCAGTGGAGGTCTTCTTAGAGGTGCCCAAGAAGGGGCAGATACCCAGGAACTGGGAGAAGATCACGTTGTTGACCAAGATGGTCGATAAGATAATGATGAGGTATTTCATGGCTTAGTGACTTTCTTTTTTGAGTTTGTTGACGATAGCGATAACGAAGCCGAGGCAGATGAAGGCGCCGGGAGGCAGGATGAACACCAGGATGTTGGCCGTCTCGGGCAGGATGGTGAAACCGAAGATGGAGCCGCTGCCGAGGAACTCACGGATGCAGCCCAACAGCGTCAGGGCGAGGGTAAAGCCCAAGCCCATGCCGAGGCCGTCCAACAGCGAAGGCCACACGGGGTTCTTCGAGGCGAAAGCCTCAGCGCGACCCAGCACGATGCAGTTCACCACGATGAGGGGGATGAAGAGGCCGAGGGTCTCATAGATGTCGGGCACATAGGCCTGCATGACGAGTTGCACCACCGTCACGAACGAGGCGATGACCACGATGAAGCAGGGGATACGCACCTTGTCGGGGATGAAGCCCTTCAGCAAGGAGATGAAGATGTTCGACAGCACCAGCACGAAGGTGGTGGCCAAACCCATCGACATACCGTTGATGGCACTGGTGGTCGTCGCCAAGGTCGGGCAGCAGCCCAACAGCAGCACCAGGATGGGGTTTTCTTTGATGAGGCCTTTGGTAAAGGTTTGCAGGTTGTTACTCATTGCTTTGTCCTCCTTCCGTTTCATTATTCTCCTCAGCGGGAGCCTCTTCCATAACGGGAGCTTCTTCCTCGACAGGAGCGTTGTTCATGAATTGTGCCTTGTTGGCCATGAAGGCTTGGTAAGCCTTGTCGACCGCCTTTGAGAAGGCTCTCGAGGTGATGGTGGCTGCGGTGATGGCGTCGACGTCGCCGCCGTCTTTCTTAACGATCAGCTTGAAGTCGTTGGGGTTCTTGTCGACGAACTGGTCCTTGAACTTGCCGGTCATGTTGGCACCGAGGCCTGGGGTCTCAGCGTGCGACAGCACCGAGGTGCCTTTGATGGTACCATCGGCGAGGAAGCCGACCATCATGTCGATCTTACCGCCGAAGCCGCCTTCACTGGTCTTCACGGCGGCACCTTTGAAGTTGCCGTTGGCATCGTAGGCGAGGTTGCAAGGGAAGGTCATGTCGACACCTTCATATGTGAATTGCATTGTGTCAGCCTCATAGTTGATTTCGCCTTCCAAAGGCAACACGGCCTGGATGGCAGCTTCGTTCTTCTTCTGGTCGACCTCGGCGATGGCGTCTTTGGTCACGCCGTAGACTAAGCCGAGCACACCGCCCGACACCGCTGCAATGACGAGCAGGGCGACGAGCATATTAACTAAAGTGGATGGTTTCTTTGCCATGGCGATTAGTTTTTAGAGGGTTTGACAACGCCGAACACTTTGGGCTTGAAGGCCTTATTGATGAGCGGTGTGAGTGCATTCATAATCAGGATAGCGAACGACACACCTTCGGGGTAGGCACCCCACAGACGGATGATGACCGTGATGGCGCCGATGCCGAAGCCAAACAATAGTTTGCCTCGTACCGTCATCGGTGAGGTCACCATGTCGGTAGCCATAAAGAAGGCACCAAGGATGAGACCACCGTATACCAGATGATACCAAGGCGCGATGTACTGCGTCGGATTAATGAGATAGCAGATGCCCGTGAAGATGAACACGGTAAGCAGGATGCTCAGCGGTGTCCAGATGTCGATGACCTTGCGGCAGATGAGGTAGATGGCACCGAGCAACAAGGCTATTGCGCAAACCTCGCCGAAGGCACCGCCACGGTTACCTAACACCATGTCGAGGAACTGCAGGTTTCCAGCTTCTGCAAGGGAACCAACACCCGCTTCTTTCAGGATGCCGAGCGGGGTGGGACCCGTGACGGCGTCGGCGAAGAAGCCTTTGTCAAAGATAGGAGCGGCCTGTGGCCAGGTAGTCATGGCAGTCGGGAACGACACGAGCATGAACACACGGCCTACCAAAGCCGGGTTGAAGGGGTTCTTGCCCAAGCCACCGAAGGCCATCTTGCCGATGCCGATGGCGACGACGCTGCCCACGATAGCCATCCATATAGGAAGGTTGGCGGGCACATTGAAGGCCAACAGCACGCCCGTCAGCGCGGCCGAGCCGTCGTTGATGGTCAAGGGGCCTTTGATAAGGAATTTCTGAATGAGCCATTCGGTCAGCATACAGGCGGCCACTGTGACGATAGTCAGGCGGAGGGCATACCAGCCGAAATAATAGATGGCCACAAGCAGAGCGGGAAGCAAGGCGAGGAGCACACGATACATGATCTTCCTCGTGTTTTCCGTCGAATGCACATGCGGCGAACCAGATATTGTGTATTTATTCATGGTCTTTTATTTTTGATTTCTAGCTTTGATGATGGCGCCCGTCTTGGCCTTGCCGTAACGGATGTAGTCGAGCAGCGGGATGTTGGCGGGGCAGGTGAACTCGCAGGAACCGCATTCGATGCAGTCCATGATGTGGTTCTTCTCTGTCTCGTCGAAGTCGTTCTGCTTGGCCACTTTGTGGAGCAGGAAGGGCTGCAGGCCCATGGGGCAGGCCTTGGCACAACGGCCGCAGCGGATGCAGTTGGTCTGACGACGGTCTTGCGCTTCCTTGAGGGTCATCAGCAGGATGCCCGATGTGCCTTTGATGCACGGGAAATTGGTGACCGACACGCTCTTGCCCATCATGGGACCGCCGTTGATGACGTCGGTGATGTCTTCAGGCAGACCGCCGGCGGCCTCGATGAGGAGGTCGGCAGGGGTGCCGAAACGCACGCGGAAGTTGCCAGGGTTCTTGACCGACTTACCTGTGACGGTGACGATACGCTCAATCAAAGGCTTGTTCTTCTGCACGGCTTCGTAAACGGCGTAAGTCGAGGCCACGTTGACCACGACGCAACCTGTCTCGATGGGCAGCTTGCCCGACGGCACCTCACGGCCCGTGATGGCCTTGATGATCTGTTTTTCACCGCCTTGCGGGTATTTGGTCTTCAGAGGCTGCACCTCGATGCCAGCGTATAAGTCCTTGTGTTCGTTGATGGTCTTGTCCAACAGCTCGATGGCTTTCATCTTGTTCTGTTCGATGCCGATGATGCCCTTGTCGGTGTTGACGGCCTTCATGAGGATCTTGACGCCCATGAGGAACTCTTGTGTCTTCTCAAGAAGCAGACGGTAGTCGCAAGTCAGGTAAGGCTCGCATTCGGCTGCGTTGATGATGATGTATTCGGCTTTCTTGCCTTCGGGAATCATCAGCTTGACGTGGGTGGGGAAGGTGGCACCGCCCATACCGACGATACCGCATTCTTTCACCTTGTCGATGATTTGTTTGGAGTCGAGCTTGATGTCGGTAAGCAGCTCGTCAGTGACGAGGATGCCCTCTGCCCATTCGTCTTGCTCTTCACGGTCGATGAAGACGGCGGGTTTGTAGTAGCCTGTGTGGTCCATCACCACGTCGACTTTGGCGACGGTGCCGGTGGCGGGCGAGTGGACATTGGCCGAGACGAAGCCCTTGGCCGTGCCGATGAGCTGACCCGTCAGTACGCGGTCGCCTTTGTTGACGATGCATTCAGCCGGTGCGCCGAGGCATTGTCCCAACGGGACGATGATCTGCTTGGGCATCGGGAAGTCTTGTATGGGTTTGTCGGCCGAAAGCTTGTTTTCTTCCGGATGGACACCACCCTTTTTGAAAGTCTTTATCGGGTTCATGCTGTGACGGTGTTTTCGGGTTTGACTTCAGTTTTCACTTCCACAGGCTGTGCTTGGTGCTCGATCTTGACGGCCGGCTCGGCGCCTTCCAAGGCCTTGGGCTCAGGCTTGGGGGCGGGGAAGTTGACGGCATGGATGGTGCCACGCGGGCACACCTTGGCGCACTTGCCGCAGGCCTTACACTTGGCCGGGTCGATGTAGGCGAGGTTGCCGCGCATCTCGATGGCATCGAAGGGGCATTCCTTCAAGCACTTCTGGCAGCCGATGCAACCCACCGCGCAGTTCTTGATGACCAAAGCACCCTTGTCGGTGTTGGAGCAGCACACGTAGACGCGGCGGTCTTTCTTGCCACGCGGACGGATCTCGATGATGCCGCGCGGGCAAGTGCGGGCGCAGACGCCGCAACCCACGCACTTGTCGGGGTCGACGACGGGCAGTCCCGTCTCCTTGTCGATGTGCAGCGCGTCGAAGTTACACTTCTTCACGCAGTCGCCCAGTCCAAGGCAGCCTTTCGAGCAGCCGCCTTCGCCGGCATAAAGGGTGGTGGCGAAAGCGCAGATGTCAGCGCCTTCATAATGCACCTTGGCGGGCGAGTTCTGGCAGCTGCCGTTGCAGCGCACCACGGCGATCTTGGGCTCGAAGGTGCCAGCGGTCAGTCCCAGGACGGCGGCCACCTTGCCCATGTCGGTGCCAGGACAGGCCAGACCGTCGATGTTGCCTTTCTCGGCGGCTTGCTTCACACAAGCCTCGGCCAAGGCACGGCAGCCTGCAAAGCCGCAGCCACCGCAGTTGGCGCCGGGCAGACAAGCTTCCGCTTCATCAATCAAAGGGTTCTCTTCCACCTTGAACCTCTGTGCAACGAAGTACAGAACCACGGCAAGGATGCCGCCCAGGATTCCGAGAACCGCTAAGGAAATTAGTAAAGTATTACTCATCTGTATAGAATTTTGAGTTTGTTTTCGTCAAAACAACCTGCAAAAATACGGAAACTCCTTTTTTTGACAAAGGATTTTTTCGGTTTTTTCAACTGAAATAGGTTTCTTTGCCTTTTGAAGGCATAGATACGCTCTCTGCGCAGCCCATGTCATACCGACCGACGAAGGAAGGGAGTGTATCTATGGGCTGCTTCGTTCGGTATGACATGCCTTCAAAAGGCTTCGATGGTATATTCGAACCTTTTCTTGAGTTTGTCGCGTTGCAGGTAGAGGACAATATAATAAGGTATCAGCGCGATGAAGCTGATGAGAGCCGACAGACCTTCGCTCAAGCCCAGACCGAGACAGACAAAGAGCACGGCCAGCAGCAGGATGACAGGAAGGAGATAGGCCAAGATGGCGGCCTTGTTGCCTTGCCCGATGCCCATTCTGACGTTGACTTTTTGGTTGAGGGCGAAGTCTTTGTCCTTGGGACGAGGCACGGTGAGGATCTTCTCCGCTTGCTCGCCCATGCCGCAGGCACTCTTGGCGTGGCAGGCAGCGCAGGCACTTTGCGCCAGTATCTTGATTTCCAGTTCCTCGTCGGTGATCTTGGTCACGATACCCTCGTGTGAGATGGTTTCTTGTGTATTCATGCCGCAAAATTACGATTTTTGTGGGCTTGTTGCAATAAAACCACTATTTTTGCAAGTTAATTCACTCAGAATTATGGCAGAAAAAGAAAAGAAAGACGGTAAACTGAAGCTGTGGGTCAACGCGAAGATTGACGCAGCCAAGGCTTGGTACAACCGCGACGACAACTATTTGCGTAGGGTGCGTTTCCCTGGCACCAAATTGCCGTTCCTGGATGTCGTGCGCGACTTCATCAAGCTATTCACCAAGGGCCGTACCATCGACCGTGCTGCTGGCGTGGCGTTCAATTTCTTCGTGGCACTCTTCCCGTTGATCCTGTTTTTCTTCACGCTGATTCCTTATATCCCCATTCCGCATCTCTACGAGCGTGTGATGATGCTCATCAACGATTTCCTCATTCCTTCGGGCACGCTCGACTTCGTGACGGAGACCATTGATGGCATCATGAACCAGCCCCACGATGGCTTGCTGTCGATAAGTATTATCTTGTGTATCGTGTTCGGGTCGAGTGGCGTGGTGGCCTTCTTCAACGGCTTCCGTAATGTCTATGCCAATTATCTCCGCAGCAAGAAATTGAACCTTCGCGACTGGCTAGAGCAGCGCCTCTTTGCTATCGTCATGTTGGTGATTATCGGTGCGCTGATGGTCGTTTCCGTCCTCTTGATATCCTTGGGTGGCATGGCTTTGAAGTATCTGGTGACTCACGAGATCATCCAAGGAGGTACCTTTACCTTCTTCCTCTTCAGTGTGTTGCGTTGGGTGATTGGTATCTTTGCCCTATGTTTTGGTATCGCTTTGCTGTATTATTTCGGCAATGTAAAATTCAAAGAGCATTATAGGGTGGAACTGAAACATCCCAGACGCAAAGGCAAGAAATATCGTGAGTTCGTCATCTTCAGTCCGGGAACCATCCTCGCCACCACCTTATTTGTTTTGGGCACCGTGGCTTTCAATACCTATATCTCCAACTTCTCGCGCTACAACGCCCTTTATGGTTCTATCGGTACTCTTATCATCCTCATGCTATGGATTTGGGTAGTGGCTATCTTGATCTTGGCTGGCAACGACTTGAACTCGGGTATCCGTAAGCGCACGATGCAACTGAGTGAGACCGAGATCCAGACCCGGCGCAAGGAGATTGTCATCGAAGACCTGAGGAAGCACATCCAGACCTATCAGGCCGCCAATGAATATCGCGAAAACCGCATCAACGAGTTGAAAAAGAGAATCGAGGAGCAGAATACCTTGATTCAAAACCTTGAGGAACAGAACAAGGATTACGAGTTGATCATCAGCGCTTACGAGGACTATGTGGAATATGAGCGCAAGAGCACGGATGAAGAATACCTGAAGGTGGAAGGGGAATAAGGCATGGGCATCGTGGCACGACAGAGCATTAAGGGGACCATAGCCACCTATATCGGGGTGGTCGTGGGCATCGTCACGACCTTTTTCATCCAAACCAAAGCCCTTCAACCTGAGCAGATTGGCCTCATCGACATCTTGCTGCAATGCTCGTTGCTCTTCGGCGGCTTGGCACAACTCGGTACCAACTCGTCGGCGATGCGTTACTATCCTTTCTTCAAGGATGAGGAACACCGCGACCACGGCTTCTTTGGCTGGACGTTACTGGTCCCGCTCATCGGGTTCATGTTTTTCCTGTTGGCGTTTTTCTTGTTCAAAGGCCCCATTGTGCATTTCTTCACGAAGGATGCTGAGGTGGGCGCTGATCTCTTTGCAAAATACGTCAATTTTGTCATCCCCTTGGCGTTCTTTATGCTATATATCTCTGTATTTGAGACAAATAGCAATCTTTTGCTGCGCATTGTGCTGCCCAAGTTCATCCGTGAGGTGGGCTTGCGGGTGGCTACCTTGGTGGTCTATCTGTTGTACTTCTACAAAGTCATCGATTTTGATGGTGTTATCATAGCTTTTTGTGTGTTCTATGGTCTCGCCACCCTGATCAACATCATCTATCTGCTTTCTCTGAAGCGGGTGTCGTTCAAGATCGAATGGGACTACATCAAGCCGGAGCTGAAACGCGACTTCCTGTTTTACACCTTATTCATGATTACCGCTGCATTGGCAGGCAATGTCATTCCGATGTTGAGCAAGTTCTTCGTGGCGGGCAAGACGGGTTTCCATTTGGCAGGTGTGTTCACCATCGCCACCAATATCGCGGCGTTGGTCGAGATGCCCTACCGTTCGTTGGGCGCCATCTCGAGGCCGCATATCTCTGAGGCCATGGCCAAACAGGATGTCAAGCAAGCCGACTTCTTGTGCAAGACCGTGGCATTGCATCAGTTTATAGCCGGAACCTTTGTGTTTTTCCTTATTTGGATCAACATTGACTATATCTTCGATTTGCTGCCTAATGGCGACATCTACCGTTTGGGCAAATGGGCCGTGCTCATCTTGTCGTTGAGCCGTCTCGTTTATTCAACCCTAGGCGTGACTACCACGGCGTTGAGTTATTCGAAGTATTACTATTATTCGTTGGCTTTCACCATCTTGTTGGCGGGCATGTCAGTAGGCCTAAATGCATGGTGGGTGCCCAAATGGGATATCAACGGCGGCGCTTTGGCCCAAGTGGTGTCGTATCTCGTCTATTTCATCTTGCTGCTTGCCTTCATCAAGTGGAAGATCGGGGTGAATCCGCTGTCGGTGAAACTAATCCCCGTAGCGGTTGTGGTGTTGGTCATGTTTGGCCTCAACTGGCTGTGGACCCTTGTGCTGACGCCTTGGTTTGAAGGCTTGTTTGCCAAACCTGTTTTCGGCTTGGGCATCAATGCGGTGCTGAAGTCGGTCCTTTTCCTTGTCTTGGGTCTTGCCGCACTCTACAAATTGAAGGTCTCTCAGTCGGTGAATGACCTGATTGACAAAGCCATGAAAATCATAGGATGGAAATGATGGATGTTACCAATCCCAGTCGAATATCCCAAAGCTTGAGGGCGTGCTCTTGATGACTTTTTTCGTGACTTTATGGTATCGGTTGATGGCGGAGACCATATATATCCCTGCGGCCTTGCCTGCCAAGGAATAGGGCACGAGGGTGCCGTGAATATCTGCATCAACACTGAAACGGCCGATGAGTTGCCCTAGATAGTCGTAAATGACTATGACAGACTCGCCCTCCATTCCATAAAGGACAATGTTGAACTCGCCTTGGGTGGGGTTGGGGTAAATGACAATGTCGGGGCGGGCGTCGTGGTTGATGAAGAGGGTGCGCTCCACCGAACCGCATGCGGTATAGACCCTTACTTTCAATGTCGCAGTGCCGGGTGAAGTGATGTTGACTATGCATTCAGGCGAGTCAGGCGAGAATTGAATGGTCCAAGGCCCGTCAATGCTCCATTCGTAGCCAAAGCAACCTTCGACCGGGGCGATGCTATAGGTGTATTGTCCGTTGGTTTGGTAATAGATGAGGCTTTCGCCATGAATGGGGCTGACGTAAGAAGAGGCTCCGAGGGTCAGGTCGAGGATGACGATGCTGTCGCAACCTTGTGCCGAGATGAAGGCCTGCTCATAAAGGCCACTCTCTGTGTAGGTCGTCCCATTCCAAGTGTAGCTGTCGCAAGCGGCTTTGTACAGATAGTTGTGAATGGTGTCGCCTAAGTGAACATGGATGTTCAGCAAGGTGTCGCATCCCAATGGGTTTTCGATCAGGTATTCATAGTCGCCGCTTTCTGTATAGGTTACACCATGATAAGTGTAGGTTTGGCAACCTTCGCCATAGTGCTCGATTTCTACCATGCCACCAGGGTTGTAAGGCTCACCAGTTGGAGTGATGTAGCCAGCTTGTTGCAAGAAGTTGTTGTAGGGTCGTCGAAGGGTGCCGTCTGACCCCGTGAAAACTGTCGCCTTGTCGAAACAATAGGTCGGGATGGTGAGGTCTTCATTGACGTTGGTGACGTGGTACATGTATTGGTTCCATACAGGTCTGGCTGGTGCCCAGTTGCCGGGATTGCCGAACATGTGGAGCCCGCCAACGCCAGGGAGGTAGGCATATTGGTCAAGCATACCTGAGACAACGATTTCGGCTGATCCATCGCCGTTGACATCGGCGACGATTGGGTATTCGCAGCCTGTCCCTGCGGCCATCATTCGGGTGAAGATGTTGTAAGGCCTGATGGTGTCGTTACCGGTGATGTGGCTTTTCCCGCTACCGTTGATGATGCGAAGGTTCTCGCTGTCGCGATAGACGAGTTCCATGATGTCATCCTGGTTAAAGTCAAACAGTGTGATGCCTGTTTGTCCTGATAAATCGTCGTGCTGGTGTTGCCAGACGGTAGTCAGCCCGGTTGGTGTCGTGTATCGCCAACAATAGATATACATCGGTTGCCATGACTCTTGCTTTTCAAGAAAGACAATCTCAGGATGCGGGTCGTCGTCGATATTGCCGATGAGGGGATAACCGGTGCAAAGGCATGGGACGGTCTTCTGGAAAATGATTTGTCCGTTAGAAGGCTTGTAGGCATAGAAATAGACTGTGCCCATGGTGTGGTCATCGGTGTTGTTGCGAGTGACCAAGACCTCGCATTCGCCGTCGAGGTCGAAGTCGGCGAGGCTGACATGCCCGTCGGGAGAGTAGTCTGACGGGGGTGTAATGGTTTTGTTGACCGTGATGGCGTTGAGTGCGGGATTGGTGCGGCTGGTGATGTTTACGTTGTAGATGGTGTTGCCGCAAATCAGCTCTTGCGTTGCGTCGCCCAGCACGTCAGCGGCTAACGACATGGCATAATAGCAGCGGTGGCTGTTGACTACACCCGGTGCTGAACCTCTATAACTCAAACCTTTGTTTCCGTTTTCGGGACCCGAGCAGAGCCATTTCAGCGTGGCGGCATCGAAGATATCGCTGCCGGCATATACTTCTGGGAAGCCGTCGCCATTGAAATCGGCGAACGAGACCATGCCTTCGCATGAAGTGGCGCGATCCGATACGTTGAGTAAGGTGCCGTCAATGGCATACGAACGGATCTTTCTGTCGTAACTGTGGACAAAGATGGCACCTTGCTGCGAACCGTTGGGCAAGGGATATCTGCAGAGGGCATAGTTTCCCGTGGTGTTGTAGATGGAGTCTTGGATGTTGAACCTGTATTGAAGTGAGAGGTCAATGCCACTGTAAACGTCCAAGGTGTTGGTGCGGTAGTTGTTGCCATTGAAGTGCGATATCAGGATGTCGACGATGCCGTTGCTGTCGATGTCGCCAGCCATTACCGGGGCGTAAGAAGCCACCACCTCTGGCGTGGAATGAATTAGCTTTACGTCCCAAGCCATGCCTTCCATAGGATGGTTGCAGTCGCTCTCAAGGATGTTGTCGGGGAGTGATGGGTTAGGGGAAGGTTGTTGCGATTGAATGTTTCTGACGGCACGGAAACAGACGGGTTCTGACTGGTTTTTTGAGGCGGCTGAAAATTTCCCTCCCCAATCATGATTGGTATTGCCAAAGTCAACAGTCCATGCTTGTTCATAATATGCTTCTGAACTGCTGAAATATGGACGTTGTTGTAATGAGGCTCCTCCAGCTTGTATTATTTTGTCAGTTATCGTGCTCAAAGCACTGCATAGCTTTTGAAGTTGTCCGGCGGTGGGGATATACCATCCGTTTCCGTAGTCAACGCTACCGGCGCCATAGGGTTGCGAATAGCCTAGGCTTGCATGGTATTGCCTGATGATGCCGGTGTTTGTATAACCATCGGTTTCATTTAGCAAGGATACCGGTTCGTCAAAGTTTGGAAGGTTTGGGATGTCGCTTGTCAACCCCCAGCTCTGTATAGGCAGATCATGGAGAGCTACCATCCAACCATCGGTACGATCTTTGTTGACGTAAAAAACGATACCTTTTGACCCGTCTTGGTTGGTGACGAGGTCGCCTATTTTATATGTTTGTCCCCAAAGCGAACCAACAATTAAAAGGTATATTATTGTGATGAAGCGCTTCATGATGTTGAGATTAGAAAGTGGTTACAGATCTGACATGGAAATAATGGTCTGGTTTTTTGCTGTGGCCCTCGGAGCCTTGGTAGTTGATATCCCACGCATCTTCAGCATTACACTCGGTTGAAGCCCAAATCCACCAATTGTTTGAAAGGTCAAAGGTTTGTCCTCCAACGAGTTCAAGGGAACGGTTGACCTCTGGGATGTATCCATATAAATAGCGAATCTGTCCTGCGGCAGGCAAATACCATCCTTGCTCGAAATCCACGGCCCATGCGGCGGGATAGGTAGTGGCATTCCCCGCTTCTCTTATGAGTCTGGTGTTCTCGTATCCGTTGAAGTCGTTGATGGCGTCGCGGAATTTTTGATAGTTAGGCAGCGCAGGTATATCATAATAATCCGGACTCCATAAAGTTGAACCTTGGTAGGTCAAATGAACAGCCCAGCCGTGTTGGTTGGTTTCGTCGACATAAAACACGATGCCTTTGGCGGTTTTTCCCGAATTTGGGAAGGCTTCATAACTGACGATGCTCCCGTCGGTGCAGAGGATGTCGCCAATGTTGACGGTCTGGCCAATACCAACCAAATAGGAAAACAGTATGACGAAAAGCAGTGCGTTTTTTTTCATGGAGGAAATGTATTTTTCAATCTTCGCATTGCAAAAGTACACGATATTTTTGAAAAAAAAACATTTTTTTTGCAATTGATTGTAGTGTGGATAAAAATGTGTATGTTTGCAACCTGATTATGATTACGAAAAAAATCGTAACGAAAAAAGTCGTAATATGGAAAACCCTTTTAAGTTTGGCACCATAGTGGAGGAAGAGTACTTCACTGACAGAGTGAATGAAGTGGCTTATATCAAGCAGTTTTTAAATAGCTCGAATCATTTGGTTCTGATTAGTCCACGTCGTTTTGGTAAGAGCAGCGTGGTGGCCAAGGCCGTGAAGGAGAGTGGACGCAAACATATAACGGTAAACCTACAGCAGACAACATCAGTGGCAGATTTGTCAGCAAAGCTTTTAAGGGAGTTTTTCAAGGTGCACCCGATAAGCCGCATGCGTCATTTTATTAAGCATTTTCGTTTTATTCCAACGGTATCCACAAATCCGATGACGGGGGCTATCGACGTGTCGTTTCAGCCTGATGTGGACGGAACAGTGTTGATTGAGGATGTGTTGGCAATGATTGAGCGCGCTTATTCTGACAAAGACCGGATAATTATAGTATTGGATGAGTTTCAGGAAATTCTCGACATTGCTCCTAAGATGGACAAACAGTTGCGATCTATTATGCAGGAGCAGAAGCACATCAATTATGTCATGTTGGGAAGCCAAGAGAGTATGATGACTGACATTTTTGAGAATAAGAAATCACCCTTCTATCATTTCGGGGAGTTGATGCGTCTTGGAAAGCTTCCGAGAGACGATTTCTACAAGTATCTGTCGGAGCGTTTAATCCCTCTTTTCCCGAAGAACTATGGAGAACTCTCTGATAGGATTTTGGATTATACTGGCTGCCATCCATACTATTCACAGCAATTGGCGGCGAATGTGTGGCAAGTTGGGATTATGCAACCAAATGAAGGGAATCCCATAGACGCAGCTATTGACCATATTGTGAAATCGCACGGATTGGATTATGAACGATTGTGGATGAACCTTAAGCGGACAAATCGTTGGATTTTGCAACGACTTGCTTCTGGGAAACCATTACAATCAGGTGAATACAGGACGAGTACTATTTACAGTGCCTTGAAACGTATGCAGAAAGACGGATATGTAATCTATTCTGACTGCTATGAGGTGGAAGATCCGTTTTTTAGACAGTGGATTTTGGAAAGTATGGAGTAATGAAGGTATTACGAAAAAAGTCGTTACGAAAAAAGTCGTAATAAGGTCTTTGGATGATACGAATTAATTCAGAGTGGCCATCAAAGAATGGTAAAGCGAAATATATCTGTTGATGATGATGTCCCAAGTGTAGTTTTCTTTGGTTTTTACATAAGCGTTTAATGCCATTTGGTTCCTGAAACCATCTTCTTCAATCAGTTTGTAAAGCTTTTCTTGGAAAGAGGTGTATGAGTCGCAATAGAGTGCCTCATCGCCATCAATGAGATTTCCCCATATTCCCGTCCCTTTGGTTGCGATTACAGCATTTTGATGCGCTGTGGCCTCCAAATATACTAATCCGAATGTCTCATTGACGCTGGGAAGCGCAAAGATGTCGGATCGCCTCAGTAATTCACCGACATTGTCGTGGCTGATTTTTCCTAGTAATTGGATGTCGTCTGCTCCTTGCGCCAATAGCTCTAATTCATGGCGCATAGGACCTTCTCCCGCGACTTTCAATTTGAGTTTTTTGTCGCCCTCATAATCTCGAACAGCATTGATGACCCAATCTATATGCTTTTGTGGAATCAATTCCCCAACACAAGCGATGTTGAGGATGTTGGAGGTGTTGGCCGATTCTTTTTTTGCAAAAAAGTTGGCCTCAATCCCATGAGGCATGACAATGCTCTCATAACCTGCTTCGGATAGTGTTTCTTGTTGTGCAGCATTGTGTACGATGATTTTGCTTGCATTGGACAAAACCTCGGACATCAGTTTTTTAGTGCTGCAATGGGGAGGCAGATTGAGTGATGCGATGTCGGATTTCCTGAATGAAATGATGTAGGGGACGTTGAACAATTGGCTGATTTGATAGGCAATGTATCCGTCGGGCAAGGCAAAATGGGCATGAACCAGTTGCGGAATGCCATGTTGCTGGCAGTATCTTAGGATTCTTTTTTTGTAACGGGGGAGAAGAAGAAAAGCGTTTATCTTTCCAAACAACCTTATGTATTTGAAAGGCCTGACAACGATACCGTCGTCTTCCCAGCTCTGGCTTCCCATGATGTTTTTGTATTTCTTCATCATGTTGAAAGGAAATGGAGCAAATTCGGCAGGATGCAGGACGGATATGCTGAATTGCGGCGACAGCTTGTGCGCAATCGTCATCACCACCTTGTTTGACTGCCGTTTTGGAGTCGGGATGTTGGAGGCGACAAATAAAACATTCGGTTTATTTGGCTCTTTCTGCATATACGATGTAGTATCTCGGAGTGAACTTTCTTAACAGAGGCCTGATGCCGATTTGGCTTATAGGAGCTGTCCATTTCTCTGAAGCCATGACTATCCATCCGGCTTTTTCAAGTAACCAATCGAATTGCCAATCCTCAAACTCATGGAAATGTCTGTCCCAAGGGTCGGTTTTGCTTCTGTATGCCTTTGCAAACCAAAGCGATAACGGGATGGATGCAATGAGTTTGTCGCTGGGCAGTTGGGAAAGCACGCCCATAGGGTTGATGAGATGCTCGCAAATTTCCAAAGCGGTGACGCACTCAATTCCATCGTATTGCTTGACCACCTCGGGATGATAGTCTAAATCCTCGCCGTGGGTGTTGAAGACCTCATATCCTTTTTCTTTCAATATGTCTGAGAACGGGTTGCAAATTCCTAAATCGAGGATTTTTTTTGTGTTGGGGGTGTGGGTTTGAATAAACGATAAAGTCTTTTCATACCGACTTATCATTCCTTTGTTGATTTCGAATTTTTGGTCCATTAAATAGAATGGTTTAATAACATTGCATATTTTTCTGACATGTTCTTTCTCGAAAACTGCTCAACGGCTGTGTTTGTGTTGTTAGGCAGGGTATGGTTGAGATACCTCTGATAGAGGTTTTTCAAAGCTTCCTTCATCTTCTCTTTGTCTTCAAAGCTGATGGTTTGGCCGGCTCCGGTTTCCCTAAGGATTCTTGCCGCGTCGCCGTCTTCGGGACCGATGCAGAGGATGGGGCGGCCCGAGGCCATATACTCGAAGAGCTTGCCGGTAAGCAGGCCCTTGGCACGCGGCTCGCTGTCGGGCATGAGCAGGAGCAAGAGCAATGTGGAGCTGCGATGCATCGCCGACACTTGGTCGTGCGGCATGTAAGGCGAATAGGCGACATGTTGTGTCAAACCGTTCTCGTCGATGCTGCTCACCACGGCACTGTCAATCTGACCAATCATGTTGATTTTTAGGCTCTTGTCAAAACCGCTATCTTCCTTGATGAGCTCAGCCAAGGCTTGCCATAGGTTGCTGGGGTTCTGGATCTTGGAGAGTACGCCGAGATAGGTGATGGTAAACTGTTCGGACAAGTTGACGGGTGTCTGTGCGTCGTCGTCACGGTCGAAGCCATTGTAAATGGTCCTGACGTTCCTGTTGCCCAATCGCCCAAGCCTTCTCGCACCATCGGGTGCCACGGTGACCACCTTGTCGGCTTTGGTCAACACCTCTTGCTCCAAACGGTGATGTTTGCGATCGGCCCAAGCGGTGAGGTGCAGGTCGTTGTAATAGTCAATCTCGGTCCAAGGGTCGCGGAAGTCGGCAATCCACGGGAGACCCAATGCTTCCTTCAGCTTCATGGCGATCAGGTGCATGGAGTGGGGTGGACCCGTGCTGATGATGGCATCCACGGGGTGCTCGTTCAGGTATTCTTTCAAGAAGTGCACCGATGGCTTCACCCACCCGCAGCGGGCATCAGGGATGAAGAAGTTGCCGCGTACCCACAGCGACAGGTCCGACTTCCAGCTTTTGTTCTTTTCCTTCTCTTGGATGAATCCCATCTTCACGGTCTCTTCCTTTTTGATGCCGAGGAACTTCTTGTATGCAGAATAAGGTTCGTTGATGGGCCTTCTGATGACCTCGATGTTAGGTGCGACGTCTTTCTCCAAGGAATGGTCGATAATCGGATACTCGGCGTTTTCTGTAGTGTATATCACGGGCTGCCAGCCGTATTCAGGCAGGTACTTCGACATTTTCAGCCAGCGTTGCACGCCGCTACCGCCCGAAGGAGGCCAATAGTAGGTGATGATCAGAACGCGTTTCATGCCTTTTCTTCTTTTTTGGGTTTGAAGGTATAGATGAGGGCGCCTATCAGGCCCAAAATCATGATCAACGAACTGATAAATGACACGGTGTTGCCCACCTTGTAGGCCTTGGGCGCGTATTCCATGACGATGTCATGCTCACCACCAGGGATGAGAGCGGCACGCAGGATGTAGTTGGCGCGGAGCAAAGGCTGCTCCTGTCCATCCACATACATCTTCCATCCCTTCTCAGTCCAAATTTCGGAGAAGACGACAAGATAGTTGGCATCTGTTGCGCCTGTTGAAGCGCTGCGGAACTTATAGCACAACTTGTTGGGTTGGTAATCCTCCAAGGTGACCTCAGGCACGATGCTGTCCGTGAGTTGGTAGTTGCCGACTTGTTGTGCAAACTCCCTGTTGATGATGGCCGCGTGAGCCAAGTTGGTCTCAGCGATGGCATCGATCTCCTCATTGGGTGTGCTCACCCAGCGGATGTCGTTCACCACCCATGCGTTGCCCAAAGCATTGGCGTTGGGGAAGGGTTGTGCGTTGGGGTTGAAGATGACGTATTTGGTGTTCAGCATGTTGATCACTTTCTGCTGCGACAAGCTCAGCATCAGATCCTGCGCGGTCTTGGCGCCTCTGAGTTGGTTGAGCTCGCTACCAAGGTATTGCGAGATGACGTCTTGGTAACGGCGCAGTTTGGCGCCCGAATAGCCACCCAGCGACTTGTGGAAATAGCAGGTGCTGGCGTCGTTGAACATGTCTTTGGTGATGTCGGCCACACGGAAGTCCAAGTCGTTGTCGTTCAATATGTATTGGTCGGCGGCAGAAGCGGTGAAAGGCTTCGAGTATTGCTCCTTGCTGACGAATTTGTCGTTGTTCAGGTAACGCTTGTCGATGGGGAACATGTCGGCCAAAACCAATACGGCGAGGATGGGGAAGGCGATTTGTCCCTTCAGCTTGCCCTTGCCGTAAAGGAACAACGGCACGGCGGCAAGGATGATGAACAGCAGGCTGCGCAGTGCGTCCTTGCGGAAGATGGCTACACGCACGTCTTCGAGCTGCGATGCAAACTGGGCATAGACGGCGCCGTCCTTGCCTTTACTCATGGCGGCGAACTGCTCGGCCTCGCCTTGGCTGAGGAAGCTGAAGAAGGTCTTCGGGGCGAGATAGAACAAGAGACAGATACCCGCCGTGATGCCCAAGGCGATATAGAATTTCTTGATGTTCTTTTGGAAGCCGTCGGGATCTTTCATCAGCTCGGCGAGTCCTAAGAAGCCTAACAACGGCATGGTAATCTCGGCGATGACAAGTGTCATGGAAACGGCCCTAAACTTGTCATATCCAGGGATGTAGTCTAAGAAGAAGTTGGTGAAGCCCATGAAGTTCTTGCCCCAGCTGAGCAAGATGGAGAGCAGGGTGGCGATGAGCAAGGCCCATTTTAGCTTGCCTTTCACGGTCAGTGCACCCAAGACGAAGAGGAAGACCACGATGGCGCCCACGTAGACGGGACCGCTGGTCATGGGTTGGTCGCCCCAATAGGCATTTTGCTGGGCGATGGTGTCCTTGAACTGTCGGTCGGCCTTGTCCAAGGCAGGGTTCTGTTTTCCGATATAGGCCGAAGCGCCGCCCTTGGCGTTGGGGATCAGCAACGTCCAGGTCTCACCCTTGCCATAACTCCATTGCGTGATGTAGTCGCGGTCGAGGCCCGTAGTTTGGTTGTCTTGGTCGCTGGCCAGCACGGGTTTGCCACGTGTGGTCTCCTTGCCAAACTCATAGTTGCCGTAAAGGGCTGTCGAACAGGTCAGTACGCCGATGATGGCGGCCACGGCCAAACCGACGGAAGCCTTGAAGAAATGGCCCAACTTCTTGTTCTTGATGTCGCTGATAAGCTCGGCGATGACCAAAATGACGATGATCAAGGCAAGATAGTAGGTGATTTGCAGGTGGTTGGTGCGTACTTCAAAGGCCATGGCAAAGGCGGTCAGCAGCCATCCCCAAAGGTATTTGCCTTTGTAGGCCAGCAGCACGCCCGCGATGACGGGAGCCATATAGGCCATGGCCATGGCTTTGGCGTTGTGGCCTGCGCCAATCACGATGAATAGGTAGGACGTGAACCCATAGGCTATGGCACCGATGAAACTGATCCAGAAGCCGCAGTCGAGCACCAGCAACAGAACAAAAAATCCTAACATACAGATGAATACGGAGCCAATGGGGTGGGGGAAGCCCAAACTCAGCCCTTTGTAAACGGGGTTGGTGAGATTGCCCTTGGGGCTGACTGAGATGTTCCACGCTGGCATGCCGCCAAACGGAGCATTGGTCCAAAGTGTCTGTTCGCCCGTAGCCTCATGGAATTGGTTGATCTCTTGCGACATGCCGAGGTGCATCTCGATGTCGTGTTGCTTGATGCGCTTGCCTTGGAGCACGGGGCTAAAATAAATCAGCGTGATGACCGCAAAAGCCAGGATGGCGGCCACGATGCTGAGGATGTTCTTGTTCTTCTGGAAAAAGTTTTTGTTCATCGTGTCTTTATTTAATCTCTTCGTAATCAGTGTATTCTCCAATGTTTGGGTCGACGTGGGGCTTCTTTTCCTCGTTCGAGTCGGTCTTGGCTTCTTCTTGGCCGAATTGGTTCATCTGCTTCTCTAGCTTTCTCATCTTTCTTCTGAATATCAGCTTGATAAGCATGTTGAAAGCGTAGAAGATCAGGACGGCGTAGAGGATTATTTTCAGAAATGCTCCCATGGTATATATTAAATATGTGCTGCGAAATTACGGTTTTTCTGTTTGCGATGGCTGTTTTTTGCCGAGAATCTCTTTATAGGCGGCCCCTAAAAAGCCTAAGCCATAGCCGAATAGCTGGCAAAAAGAGGCAGGAACGCTGAGCAGGGCGACTTTGAGGCTCTTGTTTTTGATCAAGGAGTCGACAAAGACCAACACGGCATAAAGCAGGATGGGCAGCAGCCATAACCAATGGCAGAAAATGCCCAGCATGACCAACAAAAGGGTGCCTACCACGAAGGCGGCGGGTAAGAGGTGGACGAGTTTGAAGGTCTCGGGGTATTTGTTTTTCAACACCACACGTGCCTCGCCCGAATGCTTCACTTGACGGAAGAACGAGCTGAATTTGACTCTTCTCTTGTGGTAGACAAAAGCATCGGGGAAGAGCCTGCAGCTGTAGCCGCCTTTGAAGATACGGGTGCTTAAGTCGATGTCCTCTCCGTAACGCATCGGGGCAAAGCCTCCTAAGGCTTCGTATACGCTTCTCTTGATGCCGAGGTTGAAGCTGCGGGGATAGAACTTGTCCATTTTCTTTTTACCACCGCGTATGCCACCCGTGGTGAAAAACGAGGTCATGGAATAGTTGATGGCCTTCTGTATGGGCGTGAACGAGGGATGGGCACGGTCGGGGCCGCCGAAGGCGTCGCATGGCTCACGGTCGAGTTCGCCTTTGACGATCTCAAGGTAGTTCTCTGGAACGATGACATCAGAGTCGAGGATGATGAGGTAGTCGCCTTGGCTGCGTTCGGCACCATAGTTGCGCGAAGGGCCCGGTCCGGAGTTGGACTTGAAGTAATAGTTGATCGGCAGGTGGTCGGCATAGTTTTGGCAAACCGTGTCACACTTCTCCGTCGAGCCGTCCTCCACAACGACGACCTCAAAGTCTTTGAAAGTCTGGTGGCATAGGCTCTCCAGCAGTTCGTCGACTTCTTGCGGGCGGTTGTAGACGGGTATGATGATCGAAAACAGCATTTTCATTATTTTTTGCAAAGATAGGGATTCTTTCCTTATTTTTGCGCTATCAAATTGCGATTCTCTGAAAATGAAGAAACTGATAGCCTTTTTCACAAAGATTTTTCCTCGCCAGTGGCTCATCAAGTTGAGCTACCTCTTTAGTCTGTTGGTCCGCCCGTTCTATCTTGGCAACAAGGTGGAATGTCCCGTTTGTGGCGGTCATTTCCGTAAGTTTTTGCCCTATGGCTATGGTAAGGCTATGGATAATCGTTTGTGCCCCAAGTGTCTTTCGCTTGAGCGCCATCGTCTGTTGTGGCTCTACCTGAAAGAGAAGACGGATTTTTTCACTGCACCGTTAAAGGTCTTGCATTTTGCGCCCGAACAGCCTTTCTTGAAGCGTTTTCGTGCATTGAAGAACCTTGATTACACTACGGCCGACCTCGATTCGCCCATCGCTGACTTGCACCTTGACGTGACGGCCATCGACCAGCCGAGCGATACCTACGATGTGGTCATCTGCAACCATGTCCTTGAGCACGTGAGCGATGCCAACAAGGCTTTCTCGGAAATCAAGAGAATCTTGAAACTAGGCGGCTGGGCCATTTTGTTGGTGCCTATCAACCCTGATGTCGACACTTTCGAGGATCCGAGCATCACCGACCCGAAGGAGCGCGAGCGTCTGTTTGGGCAATATGACCATGTGCGCCAGTTTGGCCGCGACTATGCCGAGGTGCTGCGCAAGGCGGGTTTCAAGGTGACGGAAGACAGGATTTACTACGAGATTTCAGAAGAACAGCGCGACCGGATGCACTTGGCGCGTAGGGGAGAGGAAATCATTTATCGTTGCGAGAAATAATATGTAGAGATTTCTTTGGATGGTTTTGGCATGTCATACCGAACCTGAAAGGTGAGCGTATCTATGCCAAAACCATCCTCGAAATGACATGCGTGCAGGCAAAAACAACAAAAGGCGAATCCCAATAGGGATCGCCTTCGTTACCTTAAATGAGAAATATAACGGCTTCCGAATTAATATTCGTCAGAAACTGTAAGTTTTTTTCTGCCTTTGGCTCTTCTGCGGGCCAAAACCTTACGGCCGTTAGCCGTTGACATTCTCTCTCTGAAACCGTGTTTGTTTCTACGTTTTCTGTTTGAAGGTTGGTAAGTGCGCTTCATCTCTGTATCTATTTATTTGTTATTTTTCTCTAAAATCCCTTTGAATCGGGCTGCAAAAGTACGAATAATTTCTTTATCGCCAACACTTTTCTTGAAAAAAATGAAAAAGACAAAACCAAAATCGATTTTGTCTTTTTCAAACTATTGATAATTAGTTAATTATGCTATCGTTTCCTTTTCGGGGATATTTCTCAAAGTTTCAGTGAGGAAATCCCAGAAGGGCTGCACGCTCTCGATGAGCAAGGCTTCGTCGGGTGAGTGCGGGTGCACCAGCGTGGGTCCGAAGCTCACCATGTCCCAGTTCGGGTACTTCGAGCCGAGGATGCCGCATTCAAGTCCGGCGTGGATGACCATGACCTTGGGCTCCTTGCCGAATTTGTCTTGGTAGACCTTCTTCATCAGGTTGAGGATGGTCGAGTTGATGTTGGGTTTCCAGCCTGGATAGTCACCGGTGGAGTAGGCCTCAGCACCGTTGTCGGTGAGGTTCTTGCGGATTTGCTCAGCCAGCTTGTCCTTGGCGGCGTCGACGAGGCTGCGGGTCAGTGATGCGGTCGTGATCTTGCCGTTGTCCATCTTCCATGTGGCCAGGTTGCTAGAGGTCTCGGTGGTGCCTTCAAAGTCTTCCGACATGGCGATGACGCCGTTGGGATAGCGGGCGATGGCGCAGAACATGTTGTCTTGCGTCTTCACGTCGATGACCTGCTTGGGCATCTCGGTGGCTTCGCAAAGGATGGCCAGCTCGGGCTCGACTTCGGCGAACTCTTCCTTGCAGATGCCTTCATACTCGGCGGCATATTGTTTGAAGTCCTCTTCCTTGTCGGCGGGGACGACCACGATGGCTTCGGCTTCTCTCGGGATGGCGTTGCGCAGGCTACCGCCGTCGATGCAGGCAAGGCGAAGGCCGTATTTCTCAGCTGCCATCAGCAGCATGGCATTGATCACCTTGTTGGCGTTGGCACGACCCAGGTTGATGTCCATGCCCGAGTGACCGCCTTTCAGGCCCTTCACGAAGATGCGGAAGGCTTTCATGCCAGCGGGGACGGCTTCGAAGGTAGGCGTCCAAGTGCCGATATTGTCGACACCACCAGCGCAACCCACGTAGAGCTCGCCTTCGGTCTCCGAGTCCATGTTCATCAGGATGTCGCCTTTCAGCACGCCGGGCTGCAGCTTGTTGGCACCCGTCATGCCCGTCTCTTCGTCGATGGTGAAGAGGGCTTCGATGGGACCATGTTGCAGGTCGGTGGCCTCAAGGACTGCCATGGCGGCGGCGGCACCCAGACCATCGTCAGCGCCGAGGGTGGTACCGTTGGCCTTCACCCAGCCGTCTTCGATATGGGTCTCAATGGGATCGTTCTCAAAATCGTGCACCTTGTCGGCGTTCTTCTGCGGGACCATGTCCAAGTGGGCTTGCAGGATGACGCCCTTGCGGTTTTTCATGCCAGGGGTGGCAGGCTTGCGCATGATGACGTTGCCGCATTCGTCGACGATAGTTTCAAGGCCATGCTCCTCGCCCCATTGTTTCATGAAAGCGATCACTTTGGCTTCTTTCTTCGAAGGGCGCGGAATCTGGGTGAGACTGTAGAAGTTTCTCCACACGCCATTCGGTTCCAAATCTTTGATAGTGCTCATAATGTTGATGTTTTGTTGATGATTGTTCAAATTTTAGTCGGCTAAAATACGAAAAATCTTGAACACGTCGGCAAAAAGTATTATTTTTGCGGCAAAATTTTACAACGTTGAATCTAACGATTTCAGAACAATGAAAAAAGTATTACCTCTTATGTTATTGGTCCTGATGGCCTTCATGGGTTGCAATAGAGGACCTGTCATGTTTGAACGTCCGAAAGACAAAAGCCAATTTGTCAGTTCAGTTGAGAAATTTGTGAAACAAACCGAGAAGAAGGCCAAGCATTATTCGGCTGAAGACTGGAAGGTCGCCGTGGAACAGTTTACGGTGATGAGTAAGGAATATGTGGGCGTTAAGGATGCCCTCTCCGAACAAGACCAAATGCGCTGGGATAATGCTCGCGTCAAGTTTATGGGTGTCATCAATGCCAATGGCACCGAAGAGATTGCCAAGCAAGTGAAAGAAATCTACGGCAATATATTGCGATGATATATGGATGGCTTAAAACAAAAAAAGCTCCGAGATCTCGGAGCTTTTTTTGTTTTTGATGGCTTATCATCTTCTGTTGCCGAGGCCGATGTAATAGAGCAGTGAGGCTAAGGATGACAAGGCGGCAACCACATAGGTGCTGGCTGCCCAGCCGAGGGCTTCCTTGGCTTGTCCGACCTCTGTCGGGCTGAGCGAGTTGGACGACTGCAGCCATGCCAATGCGCGCTTCGAGGCGTTGAACTCGACGGGCAAAGTGACGACGCTGAAAAGGAACACCATGGCGAACATGGCGATGCCGATCCAGAACAGTGCAGGGAAATAGTTGATGACGAGTAAGCCGATGATGATGACGATCATCGAGAGCTTGGAGGAGAGGTTGACGGCAGGTACAAGGGCCGAACGCAGACGTAGAGGCGCATAGCCCACCTTGTGCTGCACAGCGTGACCGCATTCGTGGGCGGCAACGGCAGCAGCCGAAACGCTGTTCATCCGATAGACGTCCTCACTCAGGTTGACGGTCTTCTTGGTTGGGTCGTAATGATCGGTGAGTTGTCCCTTGATGCAGGTGACTGTGACGTCATAAATGCCGTTGTCGTTCAGCATCTTTTGGGCGATTTGGGCTCCAGTGAGTCCTCCGGGCGAAAGCACTTTCGAGTACTTGGCGAAAACACTTTTCAGGCGCCATTGGACGATGAGTCCGACAAGTCCGATGACGATAATCAAAATCCAACTGATATTCATATTTATTATGTTTTGATTGTTAATGGCGCAAAAGTAATGTATTTTTTTGGATTGTTTAGTGAAAAATTCAGTCGGGGAAAGGTATTTTCTCTACCTTTGACCATTATTTTGCTGCAAAATGTCTATTCAATCCTTTCATTTGTTTCTGATCATCATGGCCATTGTGGCTCTGGTGGTGTTTGTAAGCCTGTTTTTCGTGGATGCCGGCTACGGAAAGTTTTATAACCCGAAATGGGGACCGGCGGTCAACAACAAATTGGGATGGGTGCTGATGGAATCGCCCGTGTTTGTTGCCATGCTGTTACTATGGCTCTTCTCTGACCGCCGTGGCGATTTGGTGCGCTTGGCATTCCTGTTTTTGTTTGAACTGCATTACATTCAGCGTTCGTTCGTGTTTCCCTTCCGCATGCGGGGTGACAGCGTGATGCCGCTGTCCATCGTGCTGATGGGTGTGACCTTCAATGTGGCCAATGCTTTGATGCAAGGTGGTTGGATCTATTATATCTCTCCTGCCGACTATTATCCTTCCGATTGGCTGACCGACCCGAGGTTTATCGGCGGATTCCTGGTGTTTATCATCGGGATGTATATCAACATCCAATCCGACGACATCATACGTAACCTGCGCAAGGAAGGCGACTCTAACCATTATCTGCCCAAAGGCGGCATGTTCCGTTATGTGACCTCGGCCAACTATTTCGGCGAGTTCGTGGAATGGGTAGGCTTCGCCATCCTCACCTGGTCGTGGGCCGGAGCGGTGTTCGCCTTGTGGACCTTTGCCAACCTTTGTCCACGTGCAGCGCGCATCTACGACCGCTACAAAAAGGAGTTTGGCGACGAACTGGACACGAAAAAAGTAAAGAGAATCATACCTTTTATATATTGACCTATGGAAAACTCAACGATATTCACGCCTTGCCAGATTGGCCCTATTTCCTTGCGTAACAGGGTAATACGCTCTGCGGCTTTTGAGAATATGGCTTATGGAAACCGTCCTTCCGACGACTTGCTCAACTATCATGAGGCCGTTGCCCGTGGTGGCGTGGGCATGACGACGGTGGCTTATGCCGCCGTCAACCGTTCAGGCCTGTCGTTCAACGGCCAGCTTTGGATGCGTGAGGAGATCGTCCCCGACCTGAAGCGTCTCACCGATGCCGTCCATGCCCATGGTGCCAAGGCATCCATTCAGTTGGGACATTGTGGCAACATGACCCACCGCGACACCTGTGGCTGTATGCCCGTTGGCGCCTCGCGAGGCTTTAATCTGTATTCGCCTACCTTCTACAGGAAGCTGAAGAAGTCGGAGATTTATGAGTTGGTGCTCGATTTCGGTAGGGCAGTGGGTATGGCACGCAAGGCGGGCTTCGACTGCGTTGAGATCCATGCAGGACACGGCTATCTCATCAGCCAGTTCCTGTCGCCTTATACCAACCACCGCCACGATGAGTTCGGCGGCTGCCTCGAGAACAGGATGCGTTTCATGAAACTCGTCATCGAGGAGGTGATGCGTGCTGCTGGCAACGACATGGCTGTGGTGGTCAAGGTGAATATGCACGACGGCTTCCGTAAAGGCATGGATCAGGATGATTGCATCATCGTGGCCAAGACCTTGGAAAAGCTGGGCGTGCATGCCCTCGTTTTGACGGCGGGCTTCGTCAGCAAGGCCCCGATGGAGGTGATGCGTGGCGCCATGCCGCTCAAGACTTTGCGCTATTATATGGACACCAAGAAGTTCTGGTGGCTCAAGGCAGGGCTGGCATTGTTTGGCCGCGCTGTGATCCCCACCGTGCCTTATAGCGAAGGCTATTTCTTGGAAGATGCCAAGGTGTTTCGTTCCGAGCTGAAACTGCCGCTGATCTATGTCGGTGGCATGGTGTCAAAAGAAAAGATGGAGGAGGTGCTGGATTCGGGTTTTGTGGCCTTGCAGATGGCTCGTGCTTTGATCAACGACACCGACTTCATCAATAAATTGCATAGTGGTGAGGTCACTCGAAGTGAGTGCAAGCACTCCAACTACTGCATCGGCCGTATGTATACGCTGGAGATGAAGTGCCACCATTGCGTGGATGAGGAGTTGCCCAGAAGCATCCGTAGGGAGATTAAGAAGGCGGAAAAGAAAGGATGAACACACAGAAGTGGCTGAAACGGTTTGAGGAAGCACAAGGGCGTAAGCCTTGGGCAATGGTCACGGGCGGTAGCTCGGGCATGGGCTTAGAGTATGCCCGTCAGCTGGCTGAAATTGGTTGTAACCTATTGTTAGTCAGTAATCAAGAAGAAGAGTTGCAAAAAGTTGCAACGTTGTTGAGCGCTGATAATGCCATCCAGGTTGTCGCTCATTATCATGATTTGGCCACAGAGGCGGCTGCCGACGAGCTGTTGGCGTTTTGCCAGGCCGAGAACCTTGTCGTCGACATCTTGATCAACAATGCCGGTATGTTCTTTTTCGAGGAGCTGACTTCGGAGAACGAAGCCAAGGCCATGACGATGATGCGTTTGCACATCCTGACGCCGACGCGGCTCTGCGTCTTGTTTGGCGAAGAGATGAAGAAACGCGGCTGCGGATACATTATTAATATGTCGTCGATGGCGGCCCAACTGCCTTGTCCAGGCATCACTATTTATTCTGCCACGAAAGCCTATCTGAAGAGCTTCGGAAAGTCGCTCTATTACGAGATGCGCCCCTACAACGTAGGTGTCACCACGGTGTGCCCTGCTGCCATCGCCACGCCGTTATACAGGCTGAAACCCAATTTGTTGCGCATGGGGGTGAAGATAGGCCTTATCGGCACGCCGCAATGGCTGGTGCGTAAGGCAATCAAAGGCATGATGCGTAAGAAACGCGTCGTGAAGCCTGGCTTTATGAACAGGTATCTTCCTCCTTTGATCGCCATTCTTCCCAAACGATTGGTTGATAGGTTATGGAACAAGTTCAAATGATCATCACGGGCGCCACGGGCAGCATTGGCTCGGAAGCGGTGCGTGCCATGGCGAAGAAAGGCTATGCGGTAATCATGGCATGCCGTAACGTCGAGAAAGGCGAGGCCGTCAAACGGCGTCTGCTGGAGGAGAATCCCTCGGCGCAGCTGCAAGTGATGCAGGTGGATATGGCGTCATTGAAATCGGTGAACCGTTTCGTCGAGTCGCTGAAGGACCAAGGCGTCGCGCTTTCGGGCTTGTTCAACAATGCAGGGGTAATGAATCGTAGCTTTGCTTTGACAGAAGATGGCTTTGAACAGACCGTGGCGGTCAACTATCTGGCTCCCTACCTGCTCACACGTCGACTCATGCCCTTGTTTTTACCTGACGCACATGTGGTCAACATGGTTTCCTTGACCTGTCATCTGGCCCATGTCGATCGCGACTTCTTCGACAAAAAAGAGGATGACTTTCGGCAACTGGGCACTTATGGCGACTCCAAGCTGGCATTGCTGCTGTTCACCATCGCGCTCTCACAAAGGGCCGACTTCCATGTCAATATGGCGGACCCAGGCGTGGTTAACTCCAAAATGTTGCACATGAGCCGTTGGTACGACGGTTTGGCGGATCGGGTTTTCCGTCCTTTCTGCAAGTCGCCTGAGAAAGGCGCCTTGCCCGCTGTGAATGCCTTGACGACGGAAGAAAGGCTTCATTTCTTCAATGGGAACCGATGCAGAAAGGTGCCGAGGAAGTACATGGACAACCCGCAAATCGAATGGCTGTGGGCGACTACAGAGGCTTTGCTGCAAAGGCAGGGCTTCGACTTGTAGCCATATTTTTGGCTCTGTTTGACGACATTTCAATCTTTTTCCTATTTTTGCACCCGTTTTTTGAGCATTATTAAACACGACATTGACTATGGATTTAAGTAAGATTGTTTCAATATCCGGTAAACCTGGACTGTATGTGATCAAGTCTCAAGCCATTGGTAGGCTTATTGTTGAATCGGTTATCGACGGCAAGTGCTCGCCTGCCTTTGCCCGCGACCGCATGAGCTCGTTGGAGGAGATCTCCATCTTCAGCACCGACGAGGACCGTCCGCTGAAGGATGTCTTCAAGATGATACACGAGAAGATGGGCGACAAGGTGGACTTCGACTATAAGAAAGCCGCCCCCGAGCAGCTGCGTGAGAAGTTTGCCTTTGTCATGCCTGACTACGATGAAGAGGCCGTTTATCCTTCCGACATGAAGAAGGTCTTCGCTTGGTATCAGATGCTGATGGACAAGAACCTGCTTGACTTCACTGAAGAAGAGGAGAAGAAGGAAGAAACACCGGAACAACCCGCCGAGAAAGCGGAATGATTTCCCTAAATGATTAAAAAGAAGCTGCTTCGGCAGCTTTTTTTGTATATTTGTACCCGAATCCGAGGAGTCATTTCGGGTTAACCCGCAATCTCCTGAGCAAATGGAATTATATGAAACAGATTGCAGATTTCAAGTTAATAGCAAAGCAAGACTACGGCCGTTCGGTGTTGCTTAGGCTACGCTCCATGCGGCCTTTGCCCGATATCATGCCTGGACAGTTTGTTCAGGTGCGCGTCGATGGCTCGCCAAGCACTTACCTTCGTCGCCCCATTTCGATTCATGACGTGGAGCTCGAACAGAATGAAATAACGCTGCTGGTGCAGCAGGTGGGCGAGGGAACACGGCATCTGGCCGCAGCTGAAGAGGGCGATACGATAAATATGGTGTTGCCATTGGGCAATGGCTTCAGCCTTCCTGAGAAAGGCGAGAGGTGCCTGCTTGTCGGCGGTGGCATCGGCATCGCGCCATTGTATTACTTCGCCAAGGTGCTGAATGCGAAAGGCGTTCGTCCGACATTATTACTAGGAGGAAAGACGGAAACTGATCTGCTTCGTCTGGATGACTATCAAAAACTTGGTGAGACCTTTGTTACCACCGAAGACGGCTCACTTGGCGAGAAAGGCTTTGTGACGATGCATTCGGTCTGGCAAAAGCAAGGCTTTGACAAGATCTACGTCTGCGGCCCGAAACCTATGATGAAAGCCGTGGCGAAACTGGCTGCCGAAATGGGTGTCTGGTGTGAGGTCTCGCTCGAAAACTTGATGGCTTGTGGCCTGGGTGCCTGCCTCTGCTGTGTGGAGGACACCGTCGACGGCCATGTATGCGTCTGCAAGGAAGGTCCGGTATTTAACACAAGGAGGTTGAAATGGTGAACATGAAAATAGACTTAGGTCGCGGCTTGGTGCTGCGCAACCCTGTGATGACGGCATCGGGTACCTTCGGCTATGGCGAGGAGTACACCGATTTCGTGGATTTGGCCCAGCTGGGTGGCATTATTGTAAAAGGCACAACGCTCAATCCGCGTGAGGGCAATCCCTATCCGCGCATGGCCGAGACGCCTTCGGGGATGCTGAACTGTGTCGGTCTGCAAAACAAAGGCGTGCAGTATTTCATAGACACCATTTATCCTCGTATCAAGGACTTCGACACCAATGTGTTGCTTAATCTTTCTGGTTCTTGTTTGGATGACTATGTAAAGGGTGCCGAGATGGTGGATGCCTTGGACAAGATTCCTGCCATCGAGTTGAATGTGTCTTGCCCTAACGTGAAACAAGGTGGCATGGCTTTTGGCGTGACCACCACGGGCATCTCGCAAGTGGTTTCGGAAGTCCGTAAGGTGTACCATAAGCACTTGATGGTGAAACTATCGCCCAATGTGACCAACATCGCTGAAATCGCCATGGCTGCCGAGTCTGCTGGTGCCGATTCGGTCTCCTTGATTAACACCTTGATGGGTATGGCTATCGATGCCGAGAAGCGCAAGCCGAAACTGTCAGTAATAACTGGCGGCCTGTCGGGTGCCTGCGTGAAGCCTGTGGCCTTGCGTATGGTGTGGCAGGTGGCCAAGGCAGTGAAGATTCCCGTAGTGGGTTTGGGCGGCATCTCCAACGCCACCGACGCCGTGGAGTTCATGCTCGCCGGTGCCTCAGCCATCGAAATCGGCACGGCCAATTTCATCGATCCTGCTGTTTCGGCAAAGGTCGCTTGGGGAATCAACGAATACTGCGAACGACACGGATTCCCAAAGGTGACGGATTTGATTGGGGCTTTGGAGGCTTAGACGAAATTCACTTCTGGACTGATTCGAATCCCAAACTTTTTCTCCACGGAGTCTTGGATTTTGTGGGCTAGTTTCACTATTTCCTGACCTTTCCCACCACCGTAGTGCACGAGTACGAGCGCCTGCTTGTCATAAACGCCCACATGCTCCTCGCGCCAGCCTTTCCAACTTGTGGCTCCTGCGGTCCCTGAGCCCTGAGCCCGTCGAAGGGTCGAAGGGCCGCTATGTTCAATCAGCCATCCCGCTGGGACTTTCACCATGCCATTGGGCTCATCATAGTGTGGCATCGTGGGATACTCCTTTAATAAGGCCTCAAATTGTTCTCTCTCAATCACGGGATTCTTGAAGAAACTCCCTGCACTTCCAATCTGCTTCACATTGGGGAGTTTGGCGACGCGGATGGCGCAGATGGCGTCGTAGAGTTGCTGTAAGGTGGGATTCTCAATGCCGTTCTGCTCCAGATAAGCCTTGATGTTGCCGTATTCAAGATGGAGCGGTGCTTCTTTCTTTAACAGGAAGTCCACCGAAGTGATGACGTATTGCCCTTTCAGTTCACTTTTGAAAATGCTTTCTCTATAGCCAAAACGGCATTCCGCTTTGTTGAAAACCTTAGTCTCTCCTGTGACCAAGTCGATGGCTTCACACTGTGCGAAGCTGTCCTTCAACTCCATGCCGTAAGCACCGATGTTCTGTACAGGGGCAGCGCCTACCTTGCCAGGAATGTGGGCCAGGTTTTCTACGCCATGCCATCCTTTGCCGACGCAGAAGCGCACGAAGTCGGGCCAGTCTTCGCCAGCTTGGGCACGCACCACGACTTCATTTTCGTTTTCTCGAAGAATTTCGATGCCTTTAGTGTTGATGTAAAGGACAAGGCCATCATACACCTCGTTTTGGAAGAGAATGTTGTTTCCTCCGCTGAGAATCATGGTCTTTTGCTGCTGAAAGGCTCCGCTTTTGATGAGGGCTTGCAGGTCGTTGACTTCGTTGATTTCAGCGAATTGTTTCGCCACGGCGTCGAAGCCGAAGCTGTTGTAGGGTTTGAGGCTGACGTTGGTTTTCATGGCTGCAAAAATACACAATAGAAGTGAAAAACCATCGTTTCATCAAAAACATTCGTATCTTTGTCCCATGAAACGCGCCATCGTATCGGTGATCAACGACTTGGTCACGGACCAAAGGGTCAACAAGTCGTGCCTGGCCTTGCAAAAGGCTGGATACGAGGTGCTTTTGGTAGGGCGGAAACAGCGTAAAAGCCCGCCGATGGACCAACGGCCTTATGCCACGCACCGCATGAAGTTGCTCTTCGAGAAAGGGCCGTTGTTCTATGCCGAGTACAATATCCGGTTGTTTCTCTTCCTGTTGTTTCATCGCGCCCATCTTGTGCTGTCTAACGACTTGGATACCATCCTACCCAATTATTTCATTTCTCGATTGAAAGGCAGCAAGATAATCTTCGACAGTCATGAATATTTCACCGAGACACCTGAATTGGTTCATCGGCCCAAAGTACAGAAGGTGTGGAAACGCATCGAAGGTTTCGTCGTGCCCAAACTGGATGAGATGATCACCGTTTGCGACAGCATCGCCGACCTGTTTCGCGAGAAATATGGTGTCAAGTGCCATGTCATTCGTAATATCCCGCCTCGCAAGGCCCTGCCTCCCAAAGGCGACAAATCGGAATTGGGCCTGCCTACTGACAAGCACTTGCTGGTATTGCAAGGCTCTGGCATCAACATACAGCGTGGGGCAGAGGAACTGGTGCAGTCCATGCAGTATTTGGACGATTGTTTCTTAATGATTATTGGCGGTGGTGATGTGTTGCCTATCTTGAAACAAATGGTTGAAGACCTGAAGATTGCCGACCGTGTGCGTTTCTTTCCGCGGATGCCTTACCAGCAGATGATGGCCTATACGCAACTCGCTGAATTGGGCTTTTGCCTCGACAAGGACACCAACCTCAACTATCGTTTCAGCCTTCCCAATAAACTGTTCGATTTCATCCAGGCAGGTGTGCCGATTGTAGCTTCGCATCTAACTGAGATCGAGAAGATTATCCGACAATATGACTTGGGCATGTTCATCGAAAACCACGAGCCAGCTACTATCGCTTCCACCATCCGTGAGGCATTGGCTGATGACGTGAGAAAGGTACAATGGAAGCAAAACTTGTCCGTTGCGGCACGGGATTTGTGCTGGGAAAACGAGGAACAAAAACTGCTTGATATTTACCGACACTATGAGTGAAAACCACCTCCATATCATTGCCTTCGATGTGCCTTATCCTGCCAATTACGGTGGGGTGATCGATGTGTTTTACCGCGTGAAGGCCCTCACTGAGGCAGGCGTCAAGGTGCATCTGCATTGCTTTGAGTACGGTCGCGGCGAACAGGAGATTCTGAAACGCTGCCACGAGGTGAAATACTATAAGCGTGACACTTCCTTCGCCAAACAGTTGAGTCTCACGCCTTACATCGTCAACTCGCGCCGTTCGGAGGCTTTGGTGCAGGACCTATTGAGAGACGATTATCCCATCCTTTGCGAAGGTCTGCATACCACGATTGTCTTGCTTGATAAACGTTTGAAGGACAGGAAGATCTATGTGCGTGCCCACAATGTGGAACATGACTATTATAATGGTTTGGGCGACACGGAAAGATGTTGGTGGAGGCGTCTTTTCTATCATGCTGAAGCATGGAAGTTAAGGCGTTATGAATCGGTCCTGAAAAAGGCTTCGGGTATCTTTGCCATCTCACAAAAAGACGCGGATTATTTCAGCAAGCGCTATAAGAGCGTGGTGCATGTGCCAGGCTTCAGTGCCTCGGATTCGGTATGTTCTGAGACGGGTAGGGGAGACTTTGTGCTGTATCACGGCAACCTCTCGGTGCGCGAGAACGAAGAAGCCGCCAAATGGCTGATAGAGCAAGTGTTCTCGGAACTTGACCTGCATTGCATCGTTTCGGGCTTGAACCCTTCTGAAAAACTGGTGAAGTTGGCTGAGAAATACAGCAATGTCACCTTAGTGGCCAACCCCGATGATGCGGAGATGATCGACCTCTTGCGTCAAGCACAGGTGAACATTTTGGTGACTAACCAGCCTACAGGGCTGAAACTGAAACTGTTGAACGCGCTTTACAATGGCCGTTTCTGTTTGGTCAACGCCGACATGGTGAAAGGTACTTCGTTGGAAAGCTTGTGTGTAGTGGCTGACGAGCCTGAGCAGATGATTGCCGAAATCAAACGGTTAATGGAGGAGGACTTCACCGAGGACGACATCGAGGAACGCGATGCACAGATGCAGCAGCTGTATGACAATGAGTCGAATGCAAAGAAAATCATTAGAGCTGTTTTCTCTTAACTTTCAACTCTAAACTTTCAACTTTCAACAGACTCTAAACACTAAACTCTCAACTCTAAACTTATTCCATATCCGAGCAAATCACAGTCCCATTCTTACAATTGGCGATGCGGGAAGGATATTTCTGCATGAGAGTGTAGTTGTGTGTGGCCATCAGCACGGCTTGACCGTTCTCGCTGATACGGCGTAGCAGTTTCATCACCTCGAGGGTCGTATCGGGGTCGAGGTTGCCCGTAGGCTCGTCGGCGAGGATGACATCGGGGTCGTTGAGCAGCGCACGGGCAATGGCGATGCCCTGCTGTTCGCCGCCCGACATCTGGTGTGGCATCGCTTTGCGCTTGCCGCTCAGTCCCACTTTGGCCAACACCTCGTCAATGCGGCGTGAGATCTCGGCTTTCTCGGTCCAGCCTGTGGCTCCCAGCACAAATTCCAGGTTTTTCTCCACGCTACGGTCAAACAGCAGTTGGAAGTCCTGAAAAACGATGCCGATCTTACGGCGCAGATAGGGGATGTCTTTCCGTTTGAGCTTGGTGAGGTCGTAGCCGGCCACGCGCACAATGCCGTCGCGGGCAGGCAACTCGCCGTATAAAGTCTTTAACAAGGAGGACTTGCCACTTCCTGTACGACCGATGAGGTATATGAACTCACCCTTGTTCAGCGTCAGGTTGACATCGCTGAGCACCAGGTTCTCCCTTTGGAAGATGGAAGCGTGTTTGATTTCTATGATGGGTTCCGACATATTCTTTAGTATATAGATTTGTTTATTATCACAAAACCTGCAAAACCCATAAAACCCTTTATTGGGTGTAGGGGAAAGCGGCCAACTGGCTCGCTTTCCGGCGGCAACCCGGTTGGGTGCCGCCACACACTTCTCTTTGAAAATGTATATTGGTTTTGCATTGTTTTGTTAGTTTTGTGATGAAAAGAATTACCAGCTTCCGCTCGCGCCGCCTCCACCGAAGCCACCGCCACCGAAGCCTCCAAAGCCTCCACCACCTCCGAAGCCGCCGCCTCCGCCAAAGCCTCCACCGCTTCCGAAGCCTCCACCGCCCATGGGGATCCAGATGGTGCGGGTGCCGCCACCGGAGTAGTTTTGGCCGTTGTTATCGGAGAACTTGGAGAAGATAATCGCGATGGCGATAATAAAGAGGATGATGAGCCATAGAGGGAAGCCTTCTTCGCCTGAATATTCGTCTTGCGTGAACTTGCCCGAGCAAAGATCCATGATGGTGTTTACGGCATTGTCGATGCCCGTGTAGTAGTCGTCTTCCTTGAAGGCGGAAATCATCTCCCTGTCAATGATACGTTTGGCCGTGGCATCGGTGACATATTGCTCCATACCGTAGCCGGGGCTGATGTTGACCTGACCACGTTCACTGCCTTTCTTTGGCTTGACTAGGATGACAAGACCGTTGCCTTTGTCCTTTTGTCCCACGCCCCAGCTGTGACCGATTTCGGTGGCATATCGCTCGATGCTCATGCCCTGCAGGTCGTCGACCAGCATGACGAGAATCTGCGTGGAGGTGCTGTCATCGTAAGCCACCAGTTTACGTTCCAAGGCCTCGATTTGGCTGGCGGTCAAAGTGCCTGTGTAGTCATTGACCAGACGGGGTGGGTTGGGCGGTGAAGGCAGTTGTGCCTTTAATGCCGAGCCGAAGGCCAAAAAGATGAACAGCAGGCTTAAAACAAGGGCGTATCGTTGTCTGTCAATTGTCTTCATAGGATATCTCATCGGGAATTTCATTAACGTCATCGGATTGATAGGGGAAGAAAGTTTTCAGCTTCTCGCCACAACGTTGGATGCCCTCTTCGAGCCCTTCGGTGAAGCGGCCTTCCTTGAAATGAGCTTGCATGAGGTCTTTCACATCGTTCCAAAAGCCGTCTTCCACCACGTTGTTGATGCCTTCGTCACCGAGGATGGCGAACTTGTGGTCGCGGACCGCGAGATAGATGAGCACACCGTTGCGAAGCTTGGTCTCGTTAAGCTTCAACTTGTCGAAAACAAAGAGGCTGCGTTCTTCTACGTCGCCCTTGCAACGGTTTTCGATATGCACCTTGATCTCACCCGAGGTGTTGAGCTCAGCCTGCCGGATGGCTTCGACCACACGGTGGTCTTCGTCTCTGTTAAGTATAGTGATGGCGTTTGACATGGTCAATCTGTTTAGAGCGCAAAAATAATCATTTTCCGTAATTTTACATTCATCAGTCGCTGATGAGACGTTTTTTTGTTTCTTTGCAGTATGTTTAGAATGATTTGTGACATGAATGGATCTATGAAGGCGCTTATGGCCGTAATGCTGATGACGGTTTTTGCTGCGGGTTGCAACAAACCTGACGAGCCGAACCATGGCGGCGATGTTCCAGGGAATGAGGTCATCGAGCACGAATATGTCGACCTGGGCTTGCCGAGCGGAATGCTTTGGGCCGCTTGCAATGTGGGCGCCGAAACGCCGGAAGATTTTGGGTTTTTTTTTGCTTGGGGTGAGACGGAACCAAAGGAACTCTATGATTGGAAGAGTTACAAATACGGCATTTTCTACCATGAACGGTATGAATTGAACAAGTATTGCACCGATTCGGTTTATGGACTCAACGGATTTGTTGATCATTTAACACTTCTGGAACCTTTTGACGATGCTGCTGGAGCCAATTGGGGCGTGAGCTGGCGCATGCCTACCATCGTCGATTGGGAGGAACTTTTTGAGCATACTACCAATGAGTGGACTACCCAGAACCACGTGGGCGGATGGTGCTTCACTGCCTCGAACGGCAACAGTATCTTTTTGCCTGCGGCCGGCTATTGGTGGGATGGTGAATACAATTGTGCTGATCTCGGCGTTTACTGGTCGGCCACGCTAAACACTGATTACCCCAACCGTGCATGGAGCTTCCACTTCGGTTTATACAACGGCCACCTTTGTGGCAGCAGCGACCGCAACCGGGGACAGACGGTGCGGGCAGTGTGCTGCCGTCAGTAAAGCAACCCGAACATCCAAAGCGGGATTTTGTTTCCATAGTCCACTCTGGTTTCGTCGATGGCTAAATGTAGTATTTCAAAACACAAGTTTTTTGCAAAAAATAATGTTTAAAAACACTAATTCAATAATAGAAATAGTGTTTAACACTAATTTTATAATTCTGCATTTCAACCTTGCAAAATCACGCTTTTTTTTGTTTCTTTGCAAACCGAAACCAAATTTGACTGCTATGATGAAGCACATAAACAAGCGTATCGTTTTGATGCTGGCCCTGATGTGTGCGGGCATTGTCGTAAAGGCGCAGAATGAAACTGTCGCCCCCAAAGGTCTATTGGCCGATTATCCGAAAAAGCTAATCGTTGAGCTGAAGGCGGGTCAAGGGTTTCTTGGCGACAGGGTAGGAGAAGAGGGCACCGAGGCCCATGTTTTCGCAGGCGGAGGCGGCTTGTCGTATGGAGTTTTGTTGCGCAACAATTTTGTGGGTTTGGGTGCAAGTTACGAATATGTTGATATGCTGCAAGGCTCGCACAATTTTCCAGTCTATCTGAACTTGCAACATTACCTGTCGAAAGAGGCGGGCAAGGGCTTTTTCGTTGGGGCCAAAGTTGGCTATATTTTGGGCGGCAAGACATCGATACCTATTTTGAAGTATGTCTCGGGACAAGAAGTCAATGGCACCGCCGACCGTTCCATGAAAGGTCCCTACGGCGAGTTGTCAGCGGGTTACGCTTACCGAGGAATCAATTTCTTCGCTTCCTACAATTATCGCGTAATCAACTATGAAACAACAATATATCCAAATAATATGTACTTTGGCGTTCCCTATTCCACTTCGTCGCGTGTAATGCACACGCTGATGTTCGGCTTTTATTTTGTGCTGTTTTAGGGAAAAGATCTTGTGAAAGTTAGAAATCCCCGCAGTGCCAAATGGAGTTGCGGGGATTTCTTTTGCTCGTCAGTAAAGCAAACCGAACATCCAAAGCGGGATTTTGTTTCCAAAGCCTACCTCGGTTTCGTCGATGGCCAAATAGCTGTTGGGGATGTCCTTGATTTGGTCGAAGCTTTTCTTGCGCCCGCCCACTTCAAAGAGGTACTTCCCGTCCACAAGAAAATCTCCTTTGGGTGGATAGGTCACCTGATGCGATTGACTTAACTGGTTGAAGAAGAACAACTCACGCATTGTGCCGATGTTGGGCTGCATTGTGAAAGCGTTCATGAGGTTGGTGTTGTTGAGGTAAATCTTTTCGGGACGCGACAGGTCCGACAGTTTTCTGGGCGTGTCGGTGAGCAAAGAGAGCAGCCCAGCCTTTTCCAAGGCATACAGCATCTTCAACCCTTGGTTGCGGTCGGTGTTCAACTCGCGGTAAAGCTCCGACATGTTGGGCTTCTGTGGCACTTGCTCGGCCAGGATCATGAACATCTTCTTGGCTTTCTTGATGGTGGATTGCTCCACATTTTCGATCACTGCATAATCGTTCTCCAGGATGTGGTTGACCACATTCTGCAAGCGGTTGGCATACCCGCCGTAAATGTCTTTGTAGAAAGGATAATACCCTATCTTCAGATATTGTACGAAAGCAGGCAGCACCTTGAAGCCGTCGCTGATGATTTCCATAGCGATGCTCTTGTGCTTTTTCAGCAAGTCCTTTAACTCGATGACGGGGATGTCCTTGATGCCTTCAAACTTCAGGTACTCGCGGAACGAGAGTCCCGTCAGGGTGTATTCCATCAGCCTTCTTGAAAGGTCGCCTTTGCCTCTCTCCATCTTGAGCATCGACGATCCCGTGTAGGCAACATAGAGTCCTGGGTAGTTGTCGTTGAGGTTCTTCAGGACGGTCTGCCACGAATCCAGATAATGAATCTCATCAAGGAAAAGATACCTGCCGCCATAGGCATAGTAGTCCTCCACCACATCCGCAAAAGCGTGTGTTGCAAACCATAGGTCGTCCAAAGAAGCATACAGCACCTCCGAAGTGTCGGAACAGGTCTCCTTGATGTGCTGGAGCATCAGCGTGGACTTGCCTGTGCCTTTCGGCCCTTTTATGCCGATAAGGCGGTCTCTCCAGTCGATTTTCCCGAACAGGTATCGTTTGAAATCGGTGGAGGTGGCTTGAAGCTTCCTATCCAAGACCTTTTGCAGATATTCAATTGAGTTCATGGTGCTTTTATTTTGCCTGCAAAGATACGAATAATATTTCAAAACACAAGTATTTTGCTGAAAATAATGCTTAAAAACATTAATATTTCATAGAAAATAATGTTTGAAAATACTAATTTAATAATAAAAATAGTGTTTGAAAACACTAATTGTTTGATAATGCATTTGCGAATCTGAAGATTCTGTTTTAAAGGCGTTTGAAATGTCTCTCAGGATGTGAGGTCATCTCGTTCAGTCGGTGGGCGATGACCTTCCAATCAAAATCGCCTTGAAGAAGTCGGCAATGCTCCCTAAAGTATTTTGAATCAGATTGTCTCGACTGTTTCCTTGTGTAGCATAGCAATTCCTCCTTTTGCAGGTTGAAGTAATGGCAGACGAAATTGATGTCGATGTCGGAAAGGTGCGGGATGCTCTTAATGACTTCGCGGAAGCCTTCAAAACCACCATAAAGGTCGAAAGCACCATAGAAATCCTCTGGCCAGCCTAATTCCACTACTCGCTGCGCGACCAAAGCCTTTGACCGCTGCCAATCAAAGGTGCTCATGTCGTACTCCCAAAGCAACGAAGGGTTGATATGGTGTCCGTTGGGATGGTAGTTGGAGAATATCGTGTTGGATGTGGCCATAATCGTTTTAGTTTATCCAAAAATGTCGGAATGGGTTCCTGTATCGATCATCACCAATACAAGTCGGTTGTCTTCTTTAGCCCAAACCAGTAACCAATCAGGTTTGATGTGACATTCCCAAAAACCAGCATAATTTCCTGTCAGTTTGTGGGGTTGGTATTTCTCTTGGAGCGTACCTGTTTCTTTAAGTTCGGAGATAACAGACTCAAGTAACGAAAGGTCATAACCTCGCTTTTTCAGCAGTTTGACCTTCCTTTTGAACAAGCCAGTGTATTCAATCTCATACATTATTTCAAGCATTGTTCGATAAGGTCGTGAGCGTCTTTTGCCTTGTAGGTCTTTCCCGAGCGATATTCTGCAATAGCCTCGTCAATAGTTCCTTTTTTCGGTTTTGTTTCTTTTTGTTCGGTCACGATTCCACCGAGGGTGACGAAGAGTTCGATGAGTTTCTTCATTGCAGCGCTTCTTCCGTCATATTGTAATGTTACAGTAGCCATTGTCTTTTGGTTTTTCACCTGCAAAAATAATCATTTTCTGCAAATTCTGCATTTCAACCTTGCTAAATCACGCTTTTTTTTGTTTCTTTGCAATGTCAAACAAAAAAAATCAAGCAATATGAACTGGTCTTTGAAGGCAACAGCAGCCATAATGCTGATGATGGTTTTTGCGGTGGGTTGCAACAAACAAGATGAACCTAATATGGTTAGTGGAAGCCTACTGGGGCATGATTATGTTGATCTTGGCCTGCCGAGTGGTACGTTGTGGGCAACCTGCAATGTTGGGGCAAATGCGCCTGAAGGATATGGTGATTATTTTGCTTGGGGTGAGGCTGAACCTAAATCCGTTTACTATTGGGATACATACAAGTATTGCGAGGGAGATATGTATTCACTTACCAAGTATTGCTGCGATTCTAGGTATGGCTACAACGGCTTTGTTGATAATTTAACGGAACTACAGATAGAGGATGATGCCGCCGCAACCAATTGGGGTGACGTTTGGCGTATGCCCACCGAAACACAATGGGTGGAGTTGATGGAAAATACTGTTGCCACATGGACGCTTCGAAATGAAGTTCAAGGATTGCTTTTTTCTGCAAATAATGGTAATGCATTATTTTTACCTGCATCAGGTTCGGGGGATCATCTTGGTGGCGGAAACAATGGTTTTGGTTACATAGGTCATTATTGGTCAAGTTCGCATTATGTTGGTGATATTATAGGTTCTGATGAAGATGTATATAAAACTGGTGTGTGGTTTTTGGATTTCCAATCGGATAATTATTCAATGAGAATCGGTAGTAGGGCATTTGGGATGAGCGTTAGACCCGTGTGTTCTATAGAATAATTTGATAATGCCCACTTCACTGAATAACTTCATGTCATTGCAGGATTTTTTGCCTAAAAAACCATGACCGCTTCAACAATCGTTAAAGCGGTCATAGTTTATTCGCAAGTTCTCTTTGGATTATAGTTTCTCCAAATTGCGTTTCACAAACTCGCTCAAATCCTTGCCCTTAAGCAAGTTCTTGGAGAGCAAAGCAAGGTCGTAAATCTGCCGAATCGTGGCTTCCTGTGCGGCTTCGTCCTTGTCCAAAATGCCGGTGATGATGGGACTGTTGGTGTTGAGCATCAGCGTGTAGCTGTCGGGCATCGAGCCGTAGAACGACATTGGGCCGCCGCCCATCTGCTCCATCTCCTTCATACGGCGCATCCACTCGTTTTGGGTGACCTCCACGGGTGCGGCTTCGGCGCCTTCATTGCTGAACTCCACATTGAACTTCACCTTGTCGATGACCTTCTCGAAGGCAGCCTTCACGGTCTCTTTCTGCTTGTCGTCGAGGCCCGAGGCGGCTTCCTTGTCGTCTTTCACGATGAGTTTGTCGATGGTGTTGGAGTCGACACGGGCAAACATCGCGCGGTTGTCGCCGCCTTTCTCGCCTTCCTTCTGCTCGTAGGCGCTGATGAAATGCGGGTCGAGGATGCCGTCCATCATCAAGACGTTGTAGCCCTTGGCCTTGGCGTTCTCGATGTTGGTGTATTGGTCGTCCTTGTCGGTGGCATACAGATAGACAAGGGCTTTGTTCTTGTCGGTTTGGTTTTCCTTAATCAAGGCTTTGTACTCCTCGATGGTGTAGTATTTGTCGTCGGTGTCCTTGAAGAGGAAGAACTTCTCGGCGCGCTCGTAGAACTTCGGGTCGCTCATCATGCCGTATTCGATGAACACGCGGATGTCATCCCAGTTCTTCTCGTAGGCCTCGCGGTCTTTCTTGAAGAGCTCTTCAAGTTTCTCGGCCACCTTCTTGGTGATGTAGGTCGAGATTTTCTTCACGTTCTGGTCGCTTTGCAGGAACGAACGGCTGACGTTCAGCGGGATGTCGGGCGAGTCAATGACGCCGTGCAGCAGCGAGAGGAACTCGGGTAGGATGCCTTCGACGCTGTCGGTGACGAAGACCTCGTTGCAGTAGAGTTGTATCTTGTTGCGCTGGAACTCGTAGCGGTTCTTCACCTTCGGGAAATAGAGGATGCCCGTGAGGTTGAAGGGGTAGTCCACGTTGAGGTGGATGTGGAACAGCGGCTCGCCGAAGTTCATCGGGTAGAGCGTGTGGTAGAAGTCGTTGTACTCCTCGTCCTTGATGTCGGCAGGGGCTTTCTTCCACAGCGGGGCCACGTCGTTGATGATCCAAGGCTTCTCCACTTCCTTGGTCTTGGGTTTGCCGTCCTTGTCGGTCTCGCCTTCGATTTCCTCCTGCACCTTGCGCGTTCCAAACTGAATCGGAATGGGCAGGAACTTGCAGTATTTGTTGAGCAGTTCACGGATGCGGCCTTCTTCGAGGAACTCTTGCGCGTCGTCGGCGATGTAAAGGATGACATCGGTGCCACGGTCGCCCTTCGGGATCTCGTTCATCGTGTACTCGGGGCTGCCGTCGCATTCCCAGATGACGCCGTTGGCGCCTTCTTCCTTGCAGGACTTCGAGATCAGCGACACCTTCGAGGAGACCATGAAGGCGGAATAGAAGCCCAAGCCAAAATGTCCGATGATGTTGG
>R22__coassemble_91_pt1 | contig 73184 bp, 55 predicted proteins | sample R22__metabat2_high_PE_030 | metagenome-assembled genome bin R22
CCCTCGTTCCTTCCGAAAGCGGGTGCAAAAGTACAGCTTTTTCCATTACGCGCAACATTTTTTTCAATTATTTTGAAACTTTTTTGCATCACATTGTTTATCAATATATTACAAACACATTTTTTTCAAATTATTAATGTCTTTTGGATTAATTATGGGTATTTTTATCCAAAAATGAGTATTTTTCGACAAGGTTCACTGCAAAAAAGACATAATTATTAGGGGAAAAAGCGGTTCATTGCGCTGGCAACAAAGCACGTTCAAGGAGCACACCTTATTAATATAAATATAGGGGCGGATTTTTTGCCGAAAACGAACTTGCATTCTGCACAAAAACACTATTTTTGCCGAAAATATAATGCCAATGAGGTTTTGCACCAAAATTATACTGTTTTTTACGGCCATGTTTGTCGCATTCACGGCCAAAGCACAGATATATTCCAACGACTTTGAGAACCGCCATGAATGGATGACACCTTGGTTCAACCTTCATATCGTGGCCGACAGCAGCGCAACAGGAGAGAACTACGTCTGCATCTGCGACACCATCCATGAATATGGTTTGGGCTTCGGCATTAATGCAGGCAGGGATTTTCCCAACCAAAATGTCGGCTTCAAATACGATTTCTTGTTTAAGGCCGATGCCAATACCCAAGCCGACATTGTGGTGAGTATCGATGACAGCATTCGCAACCGCTATTGGGCAGCCTATCCTCTTGCGGATTATATGAACGACTCGGCTGAATGGTCGCAAGTGCAGCTCGAACTCAACTTCCCTGCCAATTATACGCATGGTAGCGAAATCAAAGTTTATGTTTGGAACAAGGGCAAGGAAAGGTTGGTTTTCGACGATGCAAAGCTGGAAGTCAAGCCTTTACATTTGAGCTTTCTGCCCAAAAGCGACAGCATCGTACAGAAAGAGTATGACAAGGAAAAGTATTTTGTCCTACGAGAGGATCCATACGATAAAACGAGTGCACCCATCACCTACCCTCTCGGAATGCTGGAAGAATACATCATCGACGGAGATACCATCCGTGAATTCAACCTTTTTGTCAACCATCCTCCCTTCGGTGACCGGATATCACACTCGGAGATCAGCTCAACCCGGTTCAATTTCCATAGGGATAAAGACAGGCCTGGACATGAGTGGGAAATCAGTTTAGAAAATTGGGTATCCGCAGATAATTGCAAAGTGGTCAGGCAAACCCTCGTCATCCCTTTCATCGACAGCACCTTGACCGTATATCGCAGGAACCTCCATATCGACTCCACGCTTTTCCAGCCAGAGTATTACCTTGACAGAGAAGGATTTACGATAGGGAAAGGCGACCGCAGTTTCACCCTCTACCACCCAACCGGCAATTACTCGTTCCGCTACGCATCCTTACAACTCGATGCAGAAAACCGCATTGCCTACATCAATCTGGAGTATTGGAGAGACCATCCCTTGATTCATTATCCGCTTTGCGATACCATCGAGGACTACTTTGAGGACATTTCGTGCGCGGATCTAATCGTAAAACCAGGCCGTGGCCTCTATATTGGACGATGCATCAGGCAAAATATCTATGTAAATATCGGAGACGACATCCATGACTTGCCCCGCCTCATGCCCGTTTGGGACGGCTACCAAAGCGCCTTCATCTTCACCGAGCATGCCGACTGGACCGACTTACGCACTCATCGCGCCGTACTCTTTGGAAATGAGAACATTACCAAGCCCGAAGAAGCCGTTGGTGGTTTTTGCTACTTCAACATCCCTGTCACGAAGAGCGTGTTCTATTGGAATCCCGACAATGTGACCAACGAAAAGACCAGCAAGGGACTTTTCAAAGGGCCAGTTGCTTCCATCAAGACGGACAACGAGTTTTATAAACTACTGAAAACCATCAAAAAGCAAGGCTTTGAGATTTGCCTCCACACTCCTGAGGTTTATACCACCCTTCCCGACGAGTTCCCTAAGGCTATGCGTTTCATGAAGCGGCATTTCGACACCAAGACATGGATTGACCATGGCTACAACAACGGCTCCGACAAGAATCGCGAGGATTTGGTTTGCGACGGCCTGCTGCCCGATTCTCCTCAATACGCTGCCGAGCTATGGGAAAAGAATGGTGTGCGTTACCTTTGGAACGCATACTATGAGGAGAACCGTATGGAACGCTACAACTTCGACAGCCACTTCGTGCAGCCCTTCGATGGTTTTGGCGACGCCTTGCCCAACCGGCAAATCACCACCTTGCCCAATAGCGGTAAGGACTTCCTGCTGTGGTCGACACCCTCGACCTTGGAAGTGAATGAAGACCGCGAATGGTATTACTATTTCGACAGCATCCGACTGCAACGCCTTGTAGACCAGCATAATGTGTTTATCACGCATGTCTATCCCGCTTGGAGCAATCCCTATCGCGCCTTCTGGCAGTACAACGAAAACGGCACGGCCGTAGCCATGCCAGGCTTTAACTTCGCCCTGAGCCAATTGGCCCGCTTCCGCGACGAAAAAAAGATCCTTCCTACTACCATTGAACAATACCTCAGCCATTACGAAAAACTGCTCAACATTGATTATCAAATCATTGACCAAAATACGGTTAGACTCATCAACAGAGGAGAATCCATTGAAGGCCTGACTTTGCTTTGCACTAAACCCATCATCGTTGAAGGCAAGGCCATCGATTTCCGCAAAGTAGACGAAGGTTATTTGGTGTGGTTTGATTTGAAAAGAAATGAAACAGCAACCATAAAACACAGAGAATGAAAAGATTATCCATATTTGTCTCAGGCAATGGCACCAACTTGCAGCGCATTGCCGAGTATTTTGCCAACAATCCAGAAGTTGAAATCGCCAACGTGGTGTGTAACAACCCCAAGGCTTATTCCATTGAACGAGCCAAGAATTTGGGCATTCCTCTACGCATGATCACCAAAGAGGATTTCAAGAGCGAGGCCTTCATCAAGGAACTGCTAGACCTTCATGTCGACCTCATCGTGTTGGCAGGTTTCCTTTGGAAGATTCCTGAAAACCTGGTCACAGCCTTCCCGAAGAAGATTGTCAACATACACCCTGCCCTATTGCCCAAATATGGCGGAAAAGGCTTTTATGGTGAGCACGTTCACGAAGCCGTAGTGGCAGCCAAAGAAGCCCAATCAGGCATCACGGTTCACTATGTCAACGAGATTTACGACAGCGGCGAGATCATCCTGCAAGCCCGTGTCAGCTTGGACGAAAAAGAAACGCCTGACTCCCTGGCGGCAAAGATCCACCATCTGGAGCAGGCGTATTTCCCAATTGCCATTGAGCAAGTCCTAAAGGCTATTCAGTAGGCAATGCCTTGAAGCCGTTGCCCATGATTTCGGAGCTTTCAATCACGTTGACGAAAGCATTCGGATCGAGGAAACGGAGGTTGGCCTTCAGTTTGACCAAATCGCTGCGATTGAGGGTCACATAAATCATCTTGCGCTCGGCACCTTGATAGAGTCCACTACCAGCAAACACGGTGCCGCTACGATCCAAATCATTGAGGATGAAGTTGCGCACCTCTTCAATCTTATCCGTGACGATGAAGGCCGTCTTATAGCTCTTCACACCCTCCACCACAAGGTCGATGATCTTGCTCTCGATGAAGATCAAGATGATGGAATAGATGGGCAAACGGATATCCTCGAAAGCCACGAGAGTCGTCAGCGAGATGATGCTGTCGACAATCAGCACCAGGGTTCCAAGGCTGATCTTGGTGTATTTATGGGCAATCATGGCGATGATGTCGGAACCGCCCGATGTGGCACCAGAACGGAAGATGACGCCTATGGCCACACCATAGATGAGACCTGAAACGACCGTGTTCAGGAAGAAGTCGGGCATGAAGTAACGCTGCACCTCACCGTCCATAAAGAACAACGACGATTGCAGTTCGGTGTCGAAGAAAGCACCGTCATGAATGAGGGGCGCATAACCCCACCACGTTTCAAGAATAAAGGTAAACACGGGTATCAAGATGACCGAAATAACCGTCTTGATGCCGAATCTTGGACCGAGTATTATGGTGCCGATGATAAGCAATGGAATATCCATGCAGATGCCTGCCAGAGAGATCTTCCAGCCCCACAAGGCGTTGAACACGTTGGCGAGACCATACACGCCGCCAGGCGCCAAGTGATAAGGATTCACAAACATCACGTCGCCAATGGCGAACAAAGCCGAGCCTAGAACCAACAAGGCATAGGCGAGAATCTGTTGCTTCAATTTCTCGTTTTTCATCATTTACAATTTGAAATTCAATATCTTACAATAATTCTTGCTTGTTTTCGGGCGGCAAAGATACGAAAAATTCGGCATTGGCAGCCAATGGGGCCCGCCGAGAAAAGGGCATAATCATCACAACGAAAAAGTTTTTTTCCCCAGCATTACACTAAACTACGTATTTTTGTCGTGTATAATTTATCTTCAAATATTAAATCAATAAAATCATGGCACAAACAACAGCAAAGAGCATACCTTTATGGCTCGACATCAACCCAGAACTTATTGACCAGAACTTCGAGAAAGTCATTGAATACCTGAAAAGCAGCGACAAGACAGACTCGTTCTATAAAATCACATTGGACATCTTGGACAAGAGATGCAAGCAACTCCTTGAAACCTTGAAAACAAGGCCTGTTTATTACGGTGAATCGATAGAGCAAGATCGGGACAATCTGACATTTGAGACTCGATTATTGGCCACTATCCTATTATCCAATTCAGAAATGGACATCGCGTCAAAGAAAAGGATATTCCTGCCACTGCTCAATCTATTAGGGCTCTTGGTGCCTGCTGACCTTTGTGGCGACCTTCTGATGCTTATGGTCGACAACATCATTTTGGAAGACGACCCAAGGATATTATTCAACTGGGACGACATCATCAATTTTGAGCCCCAGATATTAGCACACAAGATTATCAACAGCGCGACTTTCGAGAATGCGAGATCGGCCGAGCTCAGTTTCGAAGGCAAGGGCACTTTATCGGTTGCCAACGACACGCTTGGCATCACCGCGATGAACGAAGACAACACAAAAAGCAAACGCTTTCTCCTGGTACCATCCATGGAAATATTGGACGGCAAGATCAGCCTGTTCACCATGAAAAAAGACAAACTAAAAATCACCGTCGAGAACAACATCGACGCCATGGAGAAATTCACAAAAGATTTCGTATTCGAACAGCAAGCAGTAAAGCCATCGAAAGACCGTCTCAAAAAAGTTTATAACGATGGCGACATCCTCAACGCGAAAGTGGTCTCCATCGCCAACAACGAAATTCGGGTAAGGAGTTTCGACCCTGACTACGACACCATTGAAGGCCGGATTGTCATTTCGGAAGCGAACATCCTGTTTTACGGTTATCACGATTTCATGCAATATCTCCATGTGAACGACGACATTGAGGTGGAATTGGAAAGCTATGACAAACAGACGTTTTCCATCAAGACCTGCTTTGTCAGGTACCTCATCGAAGACATGCTCAAGGCCCGAGAGCACGTCGGCAAGATATCTGTCGCCCGTGTAATGAACATTGCGACGAACAAGCGAGGAGACAAACAAATCGATTGGATGACCGAAGACGGCTATGCCGTACACACTCCCTACGACGAGCGGTTCTCGCGCGACAGTTTCGGTAAGGTCAAAATCGTCAATCTTGGCACCGGACCCTATTATGGCTACATCAATGCCATTGTGATTGGCGAGACCAACGAGTATTTCAACATGGCCAAGGTTAAACAGGAAATGATTGAGGGCTTCGTCTTTGAGCCTTCATGGGATGAAGAGGCCAAGAAGACCATGCTCAACGAAGGCAGCATCCGCGACTTGATTCGCATGATGATAAGGTACCAAAAGACCGTTGTCAGCCCAACAGAACGGTTCAGGGTGCTATGCATCCTGAAAATCATGGCATGCCTTATCGACTCGGAAGAATACGTCTCATACATCAGCTTCATCATGGACTACCTGAAGCAGATCATCCTATTTGCCAAAGGCGACTACAACGTCATCGAGGAGATTGAGCCGGCGCACGGCTTCGAAAACATCGACGTGGTGAAAGTGAGATGCGACATCGTGCGCATCCTCAAGGCATACGGGCACGAAAGTGATAACGAGGTGCTGGAAAGCATTATCAAAGAGAGCAACGACGAGATCCTAACCAAAATTGCAAAACTGACACTCTCGTGCAACAACATCGGCGACATTATTCCCGCAGCCACCCGAAACATCATCAAGCAAGAAATCACCAAAAGCCTGTCGGTGGAGACTTCCGACGAGACCAACCTCGACGAAGAGAACGGCATTTATCTCGGCATTGAGGACCGTCACCAGGAGTTCAAGACATCGTTCGTCTACCCGCCCGACTACAACATGCTACCCAACTATTACCTCCAAGAGAAGAACATTTTCAAGGTGCTATGCGGTTTCCTGAACACCCAAGCTGGCGGCACCCTTTACATAGGTGTTTCAGACTTAGGATACGTTGTTGGTTTTGAAGCCGATATGGTCTATCTGAAATTAGAGACGATTGATGCCTACATGAGGTTCATACAAGACGAAGCCAAGAAATACTTTGAAGTCGACGAACTCGCCATGTTCCAGATGAAGCCCATGTATGACGACAAGGTGCTTTCAATTAAAGTCGACCCGTATGAAAGTGGCATCGTAGAAATGAATGGCGTTGCCTACATTCGCGTCAACAATGAGACCTTGGTGATGAGCGAGAAGATGAAAAAGCAAATCAGGGCAAAGAAACTGTACCCCAAGGCGAGACAATGACGCTGTTTGAAAGCCGGAAACAAAAAAGTTACATTACCATCGAAAGGTAAGCAAAAACTTCCTATTTTTGCAGTCCAAAACGAGATCAGCTCTCGTTTGAGGACCCGTAGTTTAATGGATAAAATAAAGGATTCCGGTTCCTTAGCTCAGGGTTCGATTCCCTGCGGGTTCACCAATGAAAAAGCCAAGCCAGCTTGGCTTTTTCATTGTTTATCCGTAATAATCACATCGATAGCCCCGACGCCGAACTTGGCGATGCTGGCCATGCGGTTTTCGGTGTTCTTATAGTCCTTCAAGGCCTCGATGATGGCATTCTTCAGCACGCCGTTGCCCACACCATGGATAAAAGTTACCTTGTTGTATTCGGCAGCGATAGCGCTATCGAGCATCTTCTTGAAATAATCCGTCTGGATCTTGAACATATCGTGGCTTGAAAGACCGAGAATGTTGTCGACCAACTCGCCGATGTGCAAGTCAACAACAGCCTCACCTGGAGCCACCCTATGTTTGTCGATGGGCGATTCCTTCTTCACCAAATCCTTTGCAGGCGCTTGTGAGCCGACACCTTCCTTTAAAATCTTGGTGAAATCACTATCGCCGTGCTTCAATGCGATGAGCTCAGAGAGGCAAATCATCACCGACTTCTCACCCAAAACGCCAGAGGGCAGGTAACTACCTTCCTTAAAGAATCGGCCAGGACGCAGCGAAAAAGGCGCATTCAGTGGCAGCAACAAACTATCGGATGACTCAGTGGTCAAAATAGCTTGCACCACGCCGTTGAGCCAATACTCGAGGTCGTCGCGCGAGATGGTCTCAATGACGATTTTCTCGTATTTGTCGACTTGGCCGTAGTCCACATTGGCGAACTTGTCTTCCTCCTTGATGGTGAACGTGTAGAGCATCTCGTAGGGCGTATGGTTGACCAGCACCACATCGAGCGGACCTGTGAGGAGCCATTGCTGCTCATGAGGCACAAAAGCCATATAAACGCCTTCCTTCTCAGCCTCCTTAGCATAGCGACGCAGGCCTCCCTTTCGGGCCTCTTCGGCCTGCTGTTGCTTCAGCAACTCCTGGCCTTGGACCTCTTTCTGCACCTTGTCGACCGTCTGTTGCTGCTTGCTCGGAGCAGGCATGGAACGGTAGTCAAGCACCAAATCCGTAATCAAAGTCGGGATTTCGAAGCCGTCTTCCACTTCGACCATCACCATGCGAGAGTCTATGATTTTCGTAATCTTTCCTCCACCAACGGTGCTGAGGAAATTCACTTTATCTCCTATCTTAAAGTCTGCCATCGTTTTTCTGATTAGGTCGGCAAAATTACACATTTTTGGCAAAATTTTTGTATCTTCGCCGCTGAATTGAAAGAATCAAGGAGAATTCATGAAGAAAAGACTCTGGTTCATATTAGTCCTCGCACTGACGGCCTTGTACTCCTGCAACAAACCAAGAGAGCAAGCCGACTTTGACCTTTTGGTTGACTATCAAATCAACGAAGGTCCATTGCTGCTCGACACCCTATGCTACACCAACGAAGCAGGCAACACCTTTCTCATCACAGAAGTGCAATGGTTCCTTTCCAACATCGAGTTGAAAAACGAGACTGGCAACTGGACCATACTTCATCAGCGTGGCGTTTCCGACACTTTGGACCTCTGTCGTTTCTTTTACATCGACACCAACATCCCAGAATCGCAAACACTGCATGCCAAGCCTGTGAACGTGGGGCATTACAACGCCATCCGTTTCACTTTCGGATTGGACGAAAACGATAACTACACCGGGCTTTTCAACGACCTACCTGAGTCGGAGATGTTTTGGCCCGACATGTTGGGTGGAGGCTACCATTACATGAAACTAAATGGGAAATACGTGAACGAAGAAGGTCGGCTTGCGCCTTTGGCCATTCATCTCGGCATTGGGCAAAACGAGGAATGCACCCAGTTTTACCAAAACTACTTCATCGTTGAGATTCCCATTGACCTTACCATTAAGGCCAACCATGAAAACCAAATCCATCTTGCCATGGTCATCGACAACTGGTTCCGCAACCCGCACACCTACGATTTCAATGTCTGGGGCAGTCATATCATGCAGAATCAGGAGGCGCAAAGGATGCTTAACGTCAATGGCAACGACGTCTTCAAAATCATCACACAATCGGACAATAAACACACAAGCATGAACATAGGCGAACATACGGAGGAAACATTCAGAGCACTCATGAAAAAAGCAGCTCCTAAACCTGGTTTTTGGACTTGGCAAAACGTGAAAACGACGATAGCGCAAATCCACGGCAAAGACAAGGAGCAATCATGAAAAAAACCGTGTTCATATTGTTTTTGATTTTGCTCGGTATGGCCGGCTGTATTCCAGAGCACGGCCCCACATACCAAGCCACCCCTTACGATTTGTCGCAGCCTTCTTACTTCCCCACCAAAAACAACATCCCTGCCGACAATCCCATGACCGAGGAAGGCGTAGCTTTGGGCAGGAAACTCTTCTACGACTCACGTTTATCCGGTCGCGACGGCACGGATGGCATCCGCAGCTGCTCCTCGTGCCATCACCAGGAAAACAGCTTTGAATATGGTGCCCCGACCAACACCCATCATGCCATGTTGCCGCTCATCAACTTGGCGTGGAACCGCACCGGATTGGGCTGGAATGGCAGCGTGGCCACTTTGGAGGACATGGTGTTGGCGGCAGTCACCAGTCCCGTGGAGATCAATGCCGACACCAACCAGGTGGTCAAATACCTGCAGAAGACTGACGACTACCCTGAGTTGTTCGAGAAAGCCTTTGGCAACCGGGAAATCACCTTTGTCAATGTGGAAAAAGCCATTGCACAATTTGTGAGAAGTTTGGTTTCTGCCGACAGCAAATTCGACCGTTATCTGTTAGGCGAAGAAGACCTTACCGAAGACGAGATGGCTGGTTATGAACTTTTTTGCACCGAAGAAGGCGCCGACTGCTTCCACTGCCATGGTGGTGGGGGTCTGGCTCTGATGACCACCAACCTGTTTTACAACAATGGCCTGGATGACGAGTTCAACGACCCCGAAGACCGCGCTGCCGTTACTGGCAGCCATTGGGACCGTGGTGCCTACAAAGCCCCTACCCTACGCAACATCGCCGTTTCGGCACCTTACATGCACGACGGGCGTTTCACTACCTTGGATGAGGTCATCAACTTCTATAGCGAAGGCGTGAAGGATTCCGAGAACATCAACCCGCTGATGCACCATGTGATGGACGGCGGAGTGCAGCTCACCGATTTGGAGAAAGCGCAATTAAAGGCCTTCCTCAACACTTTGACGGATGAGACGTTTTTGAACAACCCAGAGTATTCCAGGCCATGACCTATCCTTGGGGCGACAACCGGAGGTTCAACAGCTACAGCAACTACTTCACGAAGCAGTTCGGAGGACGTGTTCAGAAAATCAGCATCGACGCGGGCTTCAGTTGTCCCAATCGCGATGGCAAAATCAGCACGGGCGGCTGTACCTTTTGCAGCAACGAGGCTTTCAACCCATCGTATTGTCTGCCCGAGAAGTCCATCAAGCAACAGATTGAGGAAGGTATAGCGTTCCACCAAAGGCGTTATCGCAGGGCAAATAAGTATTTGGCTTATTTTCAGCCGTTTTCGAATACTTATAAGCCTTTGGAGGAGCTGAAAAGCATCTACGAACAGGCCTTGGAAGGCATAGATACACTCGCCTCACCGTGCATGTCATACCGACCGACGGAAGGAGGGAGAGTATCTATGCACGGCGAGTCTCGGTATGACATGCCTTCCAAACCACAGATTGTGGGCATCGTCATTGGCACAAGGCCAGATTTGGTTGACGAAGCTCTTTTGCAATATCTCAACGAAATACAGAAAACACATTACGTCATGCTGGAATACGGCGTGGAGAGCGTTTACGACGAGACCTTGAAACGCGTCAACCGTGGACACGACTTCGCCACGGCGGAGAAAGCTATCCGCATGACGGCCGACTATGGCATTCCTTGTGGAGCGCATTTCATCTTCGGCCTGCCTGGAGAAACCAAAGCCATGATGCTCGATGCCGCCGACATTATTTCACAACTGCCATTGACCACAGTCAAGTTCCACCAACTGCAAATCTTCAAAGGCACCACGATGGCCACACAATACCTTGAGCATCCCGAGCATTTCCATCTCTTCGACCTGGAAGAATACATCGACTTCGTCATCGACTTTGCCGAGCGGCTCAACCCTGACATTGTCATTGAGCGATTTGCTGGCGAGGTACCACCGCGCTATTTGGTTTCAGAGCCTTGGATGAAGCTTCGATATGATGAGGTGTTGGCTAAAATCGAAAAGCGGATGGAAGAGCGTCAGACTTGGCAGGGACGGTGCTATCATGGCATCATACTGTAAAAAGAAGTCGTAAATGCCTCTTCAATTCAGAAAAAGCCTATCTTTGTGCCAAATCACGAGTTCCATTCACAACAACACTACTTCTATGAGAAAGAGATTCAAACTAAAGGCCGGAGATACTCGCACTTTCGAGTTGGAAAGTCACGAAGGAGGGGGATATTTGTGGTCGGTCGTCTCAAATGACGAGTACGTCAAAGTGCAGCTCTCCAAAAAGACGCCATCGAAAGGCAACGGGAAGCAACCTCTCGGGAAGAGTTTTCCTGTTTGGGTTGAGATCAAAGCCCATTCCGAAGGACAAGCCATCGTCGTTCTCGAAGAAAAAAGGCCTTGGGAAAAAGACATTAAGCCATTAAACACTTGTAGAATCTATATCACCATAAAATAGCATATCATGACCAACAAAAACCTAGAACCTAAAGCAACCGCTCTCAAAATGCATAAATTTGGATGGCTTCCCGACCTTCCCGATGAAAGAGATTATGTTTACGAAGCTCCTATGAAACTACGTAGTGCAAGCGATTTCCCGTCGAAAGTAGACCTCAGGAAGATCTGTCCGCCCGTATTCAACCAAGGCGAACTGGGGAGTTGTACGGCGAATTCGCTGCTTGCCGCCGTGGAATGTTGCAAAAGACTGCAAGGGCAGAAAAACACCAAGAGACTGTCGAGGCTTTTCCTGTATTACAACGAACGCGTGATGATGGACACCGTGTTGTCAGACAGCGGTGCCTATCTGAGAGATGGCGTCAAGTCATTGAATAAGCAAGGTGTGTGCCTCGAAAAAGACTGGACCTATTCGAAGAGCACCAAACCTGGCGCAAAATACACTAAAGAACCGCCTAAGAAATGTTACGAGTCGGCTCTCGACAACCAGATCTTGTCGTATTGGCGCATCAATGCGAACATGTTCGACATCCGCGCTTGCCTTGCCGACGGATATCCGTTTGTTTTCGGTTTCTCGGTATATTCCAGCTTCATGTCGGAAGAGGTCGCCAAGACTGGCATCATGCCCATGCCTGAGAAAGGCGAGTCGATGCTCGGCGGACATGCCGTGATGGCAGCGGGCTATGACAACGACAGAAGATTGCTTCTCGTGCGCAACTCCTGGGGCAAGGAATGGGGCGACAAGGGCTACTTCTGGATGCCCTACGACTACATCTCAAAGACCAAGAACTGCTCTGATTTTTGGACGATCAGACTGGTGGAATAACAACAGTCATTTGCCAAATGAAAAACGAACAGTATTTGAAGAGCAGCGCCTCACAATAATTAGCAGCATGTGTCGAGGCTAGAGGTGAACGATAGTGAGCCAAAGCAAACTTTTGGAGAATTGCTGGAAGCATGAAAGGAGAATCGAGTAGAATTTGAAAGAATTAGAAGAAAAAAAAGAAGATTAGATATGGGACATAATTTAGAAAACACTGGTGATATCATCATCTACCAGACCGAAGACGGTTTGACGAAGATCAATGTAAAATTGGACAATGAAACTGTATGGCTGAATCAACAACAGTTGGTCATGCTCTACCAATCCAGCAAATCGAATATCAGCGAGCATATCAAGCATATTTTTGCCGAAGGTGAATTGGAGGAAAATTCAGTTGTTCGGAAATTCCGAACAACTGCTGATGATGGTAAAAACTACGAGGTCACCTATTACAACCTCGACATGATTATTTCGCTTGGCTACCGCATCAAATCAGCCATTGCCACCCGTTTTCGTATCTGGGCTACACAGCGGTTGAAGGAGTATATGATAAAAGGGTTTACGATGGACGACGAGCGGCTGAAAGGCAACGGAGGCGGCAATTATTGGAAAGAGTTGCTCGACCGCATTCGCGACATACGTTCCTCGGAAAAAGTGCTGTATCGCCAGGTGCTTGACCTCTACGCCACCAGCGTGGATTATGATCCCAAGAGTGATGAATCCATCCATTTTTTCAAAGTAGTTCAGAACAAACTGCACTATGCCGCCCATGGACATACCGCAGCGGAAGTCATCTACGAGCGTGCTGATGCCGACAAGCCTTTTATGGGATTGACCACCTTTTCTGGTGAGTTGCCCGCGCTGAAAGACATTGGCATTGCCAAAAACTATCTGAGCGAAAACGAACTGAAGATTTTGAACAACCTTGTTTCCGGTTATTTCGATTTGGCCGAAATCAATGCGTTGGAGCACAAGCCCATGTACATGAGCGACTATATCCACCAATTGGATTCGGTGCTCACTTCCGGCAACCGACCGTTGCTCGAAGGTGCCGGCTCTGTAAGCCATGCCCAAGCCTTGGAGAAGGCCACCGCCGAATACCGAAAATACCAAAGCAACACCCTCTCGCCCGTGGAAGAGGCCTATTTGGAGACCGTGAAGGAGACCGCCAAATTGGTGAAAAAGAACGCTAAAAGCAAGAAGCAATGAACGAACTACACGTAACAAATTATGATGCAGGAAGCAATTAAAACATATATCGCGGAACTGAACAAACTATACGCCACAGGTGTTGCTCGCGAGCACGCCTATCGCGTTCCGCTCCAGAATCTGATGACCGCCATGCTGCCAAAAGGTTATACCATCGTCAACGAGCCGGCAAGGATTGCTTGCGGAGCACCCGACTACATCATCCTACATGGCGACGTACCGATGGCCTTCATGGAAGCGAAAGACCTCGATGACCGCGACCTCGACGGCAACCGTGAACATCGCGAACAGTTTGAACGTTATAAGAACTCGCTCAACAGCATCGTCTTCACTGACTATCTCGACTTCCACCTATATATCGGCGGAGAGTTTCAAGATGCCGTACGCCTAGCCGAGATTCGTGGCAACAAGATTGTGGCGAACGAAGCCAACGAGGAACACTTCCTCCAGATGGTTTCACGACTGGTTAACTCGAAACCGCAGAAAATCACCTCTCCCGTGAAGCTGGCCAAAGTGATGGCAAGCAAAGCGCGGATGTTGGCGCAAGTGATTGAGAAAGCCTTGGACAACGACCCCGATGGCACTACCGAGTTGGCACAGCAGATGAAGGTGTTTAAAGAACTTCTCATCCACGACCTCAACAACAAGACGTTTGCCGACATCTACGCCCAAACCATCGCCTACGGTTTGTTCTCAGCAAGGCTGAACGACCCATCTCCTGAAGATTTTTCGCGCATGGAAGCCAACACGCTCATCCCAAAGAGCAACCCCTTCTTGCGGAAGATTTTCAACGACATTGCGGGCTTCAACATCGACAACCGCATTGAGTGGATCGTTGACGACCTAGTGGAGGCCTTCCGTGTGACCGATATGGACACGGTAATGAAAGACTTCGGCGAGGCCACCAAGCGCAACGACCCCATGATGCACTTCTACGAGGACTTCCTAGGCCAGTACGACCCGCAAACCAAGGCCCAGCGTGGCGTTTATTACACTCCGCAACCTGTGGTTGATTTCATCGTGCGCGCCGTGGACGACATTCTGAAACGTGACTTCAACCTGCCGATGGGTCTGGCTGACAATTCGATGATTGACCATGAAGTTGTGAACGACCAGTATTCCGGCAAGAAGGGAGAAAGCAAAACTCTGAAAAAACGAATGCATCGGGTTCAGATTCTCGACCCGGCTACGGGCACAGGCACCTTCCTTGCCGCCGTCATCCGTCAAATCCATGCCAACATGGAAGGACAATGGGGCGCTTGGGGCAGCTATGTGGATCAGCATCTGTTACCCAGATTGAACGGCTTCGAACTGATGATGGCCTCCTACACCATTGCCCACCTCAAGCTTAACATGGTGCTTCGTGAGATGGGTTTTACTCAACAAAGCGATAAGCGTCTTCGTGTTTACCTTACCAATAGCCTCGAAGAACACAACGTCGATACAGGCACTCTCTTTTCAGCGGCCATTAGTCAAGAGAGTAACGAAGCAAGCCACATCAAACGTGACTGCCCAGTAATGGTGATGATTGGCAATCCACCATATAGTGTGAGCAGTTCAAACAATAGTGATTATATCCTACGTCTCCTTAATGACTACAAAAAGAATCTTAACGAGCGCAATATCCAACCTTTGTCGGACGACTACATTAAGTTTATCCGGCTTGGGCAGGAGTATATCAGCAAAACTGGTGAAGGCATATTGGCATTCATCTGCAACAACACCTTCCTCGATGGCATCATCCACCGCCAGATGCGCAAAGAACTGATGCGAACTTTCGATAAAATCTACATTCTTGACCTGCACGGCAACAGCCGCAAGAAAGAAACCGCTCTTGATGGCTCCAAAGATGAGAATGTGTTTGATATTATGCAAGGTGTAAGTATTAATATCTTCGTGAAAAAGCCAAATGACAACACTGAACACAAATGCCAAGTTTCCCATTTTGACCTCCTCAAAAGCCGAGAGGAAAAATACGAATTTCTGCAAGATCACAACCTCGAAGAAATTGGTTGGAGCAGATTGCACCCCGAAGAACCTTACCAATTCTTCGTGCCGAAGGATTTCTCCTTGCAAGAAGAATACGAAAAGGGGTTCAAAATTGATGAGTTGTTTATCAATAATGTAAGTGGAATAAAGACATCTAACGACAAGCTAAATGTCAAAGAAACTAAACAAGATATAGAAGAACTAATCAATGGTGCTCTTACCTTGTCCGAAGAAGAATTTAGGACGAAGTTCAACGCTGGAAAAGACACTCGTGACTGGTCGGTAAGACGAGCACTTGATGATGTTAGGGAAAACAAAAACACATTGAAAATAGTCCCTTATTGTTACCGCCCGTTTGACAACAAATTCATCGTCTATACAGGCCGAACGAACGGAATCGTGGCCAGGCCACGATTCCGTTCGTTGCGAGCCATGTTATCTCCTCTGAATTTCGCGTTGTGTACAATTCGAATCAATCGGGATTACAATTTTGCAATTCTTGTAACAAACCATATTACTGACAAAACATTATTGTCCTCAAAAGACGACATTAATCTTTTCCCATTATACAATTATAATCTCGGCGAAGCCGAGTCGATTTTTGAAAAAAACGAGACCTTGGTGCCAAATTTCAACGCCAAGATCGTCAAAACAATCGGATCTTCGATAAAAGAAGAAGTATCTCCATTAGAACTCTTCGATTACATTTACGCCGTACTGCATTCGCCTTCCTATCGTGCCCAGTACAAAGAGTTTCTGAAAATTGACTTCCCTCGCATCCCTTATCCAGAGTCGGCAGAAAAGTATCACCGTTTAGCATCTATCGGCGGTCAACTCCGCAAACTTCATCTGATGGAGGATGTACCGCCAACCAAGCACGCGCAGTTCAACAATCCTGGCAGCAACGTGGTTGACAAGCCCGAATACAAAGGCGGCAGCGTGTGGATCAACAAAGAGCAGTGCTTTGAGGATGTTCCAGAAACGGCTTGGAACTTCTACATCGGCGGCTACCAGCCTGCCCAAAAGTGGCTCAAAGACCGAAAAGGCCGCACCCTCACCTTTGATGACATTGCGCATTACCGCAAAATCATCACTGTTTTGCTTGAAACTGACAGATTGATGAAAGAGATTGACGAAAAATAACATAATATCCAATATAGAGATATTAGGTTATTTCAGCGGACCTGTCAATTTTCATTGGGGAAGAGATTCGATTTTATTTGAGAACTTAGCAAAATAAAAAGTGTGCTCCATGGTATAGAGCACACTTTTCAATTATTCAAAACAATGATTACTCAGCAACCTCCTTCGCCTTAGCCCTGAAGTTCACCAAGTCTTCTTCGATGAAGTTCTTCACGTAGACGCTCTTGCCGATACTCTTAATATAGCATCCCAAACATCCACAAAGGAATGCGGTTGCCATAACCCACCTCAGTGTCATCAACGGCGAGGAAACTATTAGCCACATCCGCTATCTGGTCGAAGTTCTTTTTCTTGCCACCAACCTCGAACAGGTACTTATCATTGATGAGGAAATCACCTTGCTTTGGAAACTTGACTTCATTGGCGACACGCATCTGACTATAGAAAAACGTCTCCCTCTCATTGCCTTTATCGACCTGAGGACATAAGACATGCATCAAGTTCGTGTTGTTCAGGAAAATCTTTTCGGGTTTACAAAGATATTTATAGCTCTTTGTCTGATTAATCAACAACGCCAAGATTTGTGCCTTGTCAAGTGCATAAAGCATTCGCAATCCCAGTTCATTGTTAGTGGAGAGTTGTTTCCAAAGCTCCGACATGTTTGGCTCAAACGGCACACGCTCACTGATTATCATGAGCAATTTCTTGGTCTTCTGAATGGTGTCGAACGACACGTTTTCCACGGCAGGCAAATCAGTATCTATGACAACAGAGACCGTTTGGCGCAATCGGCCAGGAAAGTCTTCCGTGGATTCGCGATAGAAAGGATAGTAACCATGAGCCAGATAATCCTCAAACAAAGGTGTCACCTTGATCTCTCGAACTAGCTTCATAGCATGACGGACATGGTGCTGCAAAAGGTCTTTAAGCGGGACAGGAGTTATGTCAAGCACACCTTCATAATTTAGGAACTCACGAAAAGAAAGACCATGGAGCATGTATATGGTTTGACGGCGCGACAGGTCGACTTTGGCATTGTCCATTATCAAGATGGAACTGCTGGTATAGACAATGCTCATGTCGGGATAATTGTCATAGATGTTTTTTAGTGTCTGAGACCAATTGTCGTAACGATGAACCTCGTCGAGGTAAAGACGGGAAATGCCATGACGGTCAGCCCAATCCACAAGTTCGAGCAATGAATGGGTAGTAAACCAAAGGTCATCAAGCGAAGCATAAAGCGTCTGATCAATATCTTGGTAATGCTCTAGAATATGTTGTAATAGCATAGTTGTCTTACCAACACCACGCGCCCCTTTGATGGCTATGATTCTTGCATTCCAATTGATTTGAGCATAAAGATAACGTTTGAACCGAAGGCTTATTTTTGCAATCTTACGGTGATAGTTGTCAATAAGGGGCTGTAATTCTATGGTTTCCATCGTTTTTTATTATTGATTGACCGTGCAAAAATACAGATTTACATTTTAAGATGCAAATTAATATCACTTTTTTATATTTCAAGATGTAAATATTTACAAGTATTTACATTTTAATATGTAAAAATCATCGTTATTCTTACATTTAAAAATGTAAAATCACCAACATTGACCACAAAAAAAAGTACGCTTCATGAAATAAAGCGCACTTTTCCTTTAGAATAAAAGCCTGATTACTCGGCAACCTCCTTCGCCTTAGCCCTGAAGTTCACCAAGTCTTCTTCGATGAAGTTCTTCACGTAGACGCTCTTGCCGATAACGTCTTCCTCGGCGGCGTGAACGTAGACGTTGGCCGACTGGGTGAAGAGGTGCGGAGCACGGGTGGCGTCGTCCAAGATGAGGAGCGACATCATGATGTCGCCCGTCATGTCGTAGAGACGGCGGGCCAAGAAGTCCTGGACCTCCTGGTTGTTGGCGCCCTTCACGTAGTTGATGCTTTGCTCGTAGAGTTCCACGAGGGTGCGCACCGTGTTCTGCAAGGGCTTCAGGTCTTCAGAAACCTCGTTTTCAAGCATTTCCTTCATGATGGTGAGGTAGGTGCCATTGGTGATGTAACGGATGGCGGCCACCACTTGCAGCTGCGTTGTGCCTTCGTAAATCGAGAAGATACGGGCATCGCGGTAGAGGCGCTGGCACTTGTACTCCATAATGAAGCCCGAACCACCGTGGATGCTGATGGCATCGTAGGCGTTCTGGTTGGCATACTCGGAGTTCATGCCCTTGGCCAAAGGCGTGAAGGCATCGGCCAAACGGCTGTACTTCTTGCACTCGGCGCGTTCTTCGGGCGTCAGCGGACGCTCGCGCTGGATGTCCTCAAGGCACTTGTAGATATCGACGTAACGGGCCGTTTGATAGAGCAAGGAACGTCCAGCGTCGATCTTGGCCTTCATGCGCGAGAGCATATCGTAAACCGCCGGGAACTCGATGATCTTCTTGTGGAACTGCTGACGCTCACTGGCATACTTAAGAGCCTCATTGTAAGCCTCTTGTCCCAGACCCACCGACTGTGCGGCGATACCCAAACGGGCGCTGTTCATCAGGGCCATGACATACTTGATAAGGCCCAGACGGGTCTCACCGCAAAGTTCGGCCTTAGCGTTCTTGTAGGTCAACTCGCAGGTGGGCGAGCCGTGGATGCCGAGCTTGTGCTCGATGTGGCGCACGTTGACGCCGCCCTGGCGCTTGTCGTAGATGAACATCGACAGGCCGCGACCGTCCTTGGTGCCTTCTTCGGAACGGGCCAACACGAGGTGGATGTCGGAATCGCCATTGGTGATGAAACGCTTCACGCCGTTGAGCAGATAGCAGCCATCCTTTTCAGAGTAGGTGGCCTTCAGCATGACGCTCTGCAAGTCGGAACCGGCATCGGGCTCGGTGAGGTCCATCGACATGGTCTCGCCAGCACACACGCGCGGAATGTATTTCATGCGTTGCTCCTCGTTGCCGAATTCATATAAGGTGTCGATGCACGATTGCAGCGACCAGATGTTCTGGAAGCCGGCGTCGGCACTGGCTACCATCTCACTCAGCATGGAGAAGACGGTGATGGGCAGGTTGAGTCCACCGTAGCGGCGCGGCATGGAGACACCCCAAAGGCCGCCCTTGGTGCAGGCATCGAGGTTTTCCACGGTCTTGGAGGCATAGATCATACGGCCATTCTCCAAATGCGGACCTTCGAGGTCGACGCTCTCGGAGTTGGGTTCGATGATGTTGGCGGTGATGTCGCCCGTGATGTCTAAAACGCGGCGATAGTTCTCCATCGCGTCTTCGTAGTCGACGGGGGCGTCTTCGTAGGTTTCCTTGTCCGCAAAGTTGCGTTCCTTCAGCTCGACGATACGCTTCATCAGCGGGTGGTCGAGGTAGAATTGCAGGTTCGGGTTATCGTTATAATAGTTTGCCATGATTACTTCGAGTTTTGTTTGTAATACTTAATCAACTTCGGGACGACTTCTTCCACCGTTCCAACAATCACATAATCCGCAATCTTATTAATAGGTGCATCAGGGTCGCTGTTCACCGAGATGATGATCTTGGAATCTTGCATACCGGCGATGTGTTGGATCTGACCGCTGATGCCGCAGGCGATATACACCTTCGGGTGCACGGTGACGCCCGTCTGACCGATTTGGCGGTCGGTGTCGCAGAAGCCCGCATCGACGGCGGCACGCGAGGCACCGACTTCGCCGTGGAGCACCTTGGCGAGTTCGAACAGCATGTCGAAGCCTTCTTTCGAGCCCATGCCATAACCGCCAGCCACCACGATGGGCGAGCCTTTCAGGTTGTGTTTGGCAGCCTCCACATGGTGGTCGAGGACCTTCACGACGTATGCCTCGGGCGAGACATACTTGCTCACCTCAGGATAAACGACTTCGTTCTTGGCCTTACCTTCGTATATGGCTTTCTGCATCACGCCTGAGCGGACGGTGGCCATCTGCGGACGGTGGTCAGGGTTGACGATGGTCGCCACGATGTTGCCACCGAAAGCGGGACGAATCTGATAGAGCAGGTTGTCGTAATGCTTCTTGGTCTTAATGTCGTCGAAGTCACCGATTTCGAGTTGGGTGCAGTCGGCGGTGAGGCCGCTGGTCAGCGAAGAGCTGACGCGCGGACCGAGGTCGCGACCGATGACGGTGGCGCCCATCAGGCAGATCTGCGGTTGTTCCTCCTTGAAGAGGTTGACGAGGATATCGGTGTGAGGTGCAGAGGTGTAGGGGAACAAGCCCTCGCCATCGAAGGCGAACAGCTTATCCACGCCGTAAGGCAGAATTTGGTCTTCCACCTTACCCTTGATGCCAGTGCCAGCCACAACGGCGTGCAGTTCCACGCCCAGCTGGTCGGCCAGTTTACGCCCTTTGGTGAGCAACTCCTGGGAGACTTCGGCCACTTGTGTGCCTTCGGTCTCGATATATACAAATACGTTGTTCATTATCCGATAATCTTTTCGTCCAACAATTCTTTAATCAATCCTTCCACATCGGCATCGCTGGCGGTGAGGGTCTTGCTCTCCTTGGCCTGGAAGACGATGTTCTGCACGGTTTTCACCTTGGTGGGACTACCAGAGAGGCCGCACTGGTTGGGGTCGCCATCCACATCGGCCACGCTCCACTGGTTGAGGTTGAGGTAGTCGCGGCTGGCATAAAGGTCGGCGCGAGGATCTTCGGGCTGACGCTCCAGCGGGCATGAGGCATACTTGTATTTCATCACCAACTTGGCGTTGCAAGGACGGCAAGGTGCCGCGCTACCGTTGACGGTAATCACGCAGGGCAGCGGCACTTCAACGGTCTCCACGCCACCGTCGATATGACGGCGGATAGTGGCGATGTTGTTTTCAATCTTGAGGATTTCCTCGGCATAAGTCACTTGGTTGAGACCCAGTTTCTGTGCCACTTGTGGACCCACCTGAGCGGTGTCGCCGTCGATGGCCTGACGGCCTCCGATGACGATGTCGACATCGCCAATCTTCTTGATGGCGGTGGCGAGGGCATACGAAGTGGCGAGGGTATCGGCGCCTGCGAAGAGGCGGTCGGTGAGCAACCAGCCCGTGTCGGCTCCACGGAAGAGTCCTTGGCGGATGATCTCACCGGCGCGCGGCGGGCCCATGGTGAGCACGCCGACGGTGCTGCCTGGATTCTGCTCCTTGAGGCGTAGGGCCTGTTCAAGGGCGTTCAGGTCTTCGGGGTTGAAGATGGCGGGCAGGGCGGCGCGGTTGACGGTACCTTCCGGCGTCATGGCGTCTTTGCCCACATTTCTAGTATCGGGCACCTGCTTGGCAAGCACCACGATTTTTAATGCTTTTGTCATAAAATAAAATATCTCGTTTTCAAATTAACTGCGTTGATTGCTTCGCAATTCGGCGGCAAAGGTACGGAAAAATTCCGTATGAGGCTCAATCTCACAAAAAAGGTGTCATATAAAGCGGTAGTAGTACAAATTTTCGATTCAATCGTAAATCTGTACTAATATATTATATATCATTTATAGTCAGCACATTAAATTCTGACATTTTTAGTTTCTGTTCGCCACCATACACAATATTGCAGTGTTCAGCATCAGCTGACGACAAACCTGCCCAATATTTCAATGAATTGGCATAATCAGACGAATACGTTTTCCCTGACTTAATCTCGTAGGCAAACTGCTTTCCTTCAATGGTTTCCAACAAATCGACCTTGTTCCCCTTGTTATCGCGCCAAAACGACAATTGGGGCGTTTCACCTTTATTGATTGCTTTCTTCATGAATAGGTTGATGACATAATTCTCAAACAATCCGCCTTTAAGATAATGAGAATCAACTTGTTTCGCGTCCTTTATCTCCAAAAGCGAACAAGCCAAACCTGTATCGTGGAAATACAACTTGGGCGACTTGATAAGGCGTTTTGAGAAATTGTTGAAATCAGGGCGCAAACGATATACGATGTAACTCGTTTCAAGCATTGAAAGCCAAGCTTGTGCCGTGGAAACCGCAATGCCGCAATCGTTGGCCAGGGAAGAATAATTCAGCAACTGCCCTATGCGACCTGCGCACAACTTGATGAACTTCACGAACAGGCCCAAATCGCTCACATTCTTCAACTGCCTGACATCACGCTCCACGTAGGTCTTGATATAATAAGGATAATACTCAGTGGGCGGGATGCTTTTGTCGAATAAACGCGGATAGGCACCCATAAACATTTCATCCTCAATCGTTTGAGGAAGCATATCGGCAGATTTTAGTTCCTCACGAGAAAACGGCAACAGTTCCAAAATGGCCACGCGACCCGCCAAAGACTGCGAAATCTTTTCCATAAGTTGGAAATTTTGTGAGCCGGAAAGGATGTACATTCCCTCCTTATTGGCACTATCCACGTAGGTTTGCAAATAGGAAAACAGATTGGGAGCATATTGCGCCTCGTCGATGATGGTTTTATCGGGGTAGGTATCCAAAAAACCCCGAGGGTCATCCCAGGCAAAACTGCGGTTATCCAAATCCTCCAACGAGACATACTTATATTCAGGAAATTTCTCGCGAAGCAAAGTGGATTTCCCCGACTGTCGTGGACCCGTCAGCAACACGATCGGATAAAATGTCGTCATCCGACGCAATTTTGCGGTAATCGTTCTTTCTATCATCACTAATTCAATTGATTCCGCAAAAATAGTACAAATTTTCGATTCAATCGTAAATCTGCACGAAAAAACATGAAATCATGAAACAAAAAAAAATCCCCGACCCGAAGGCCGAGGATTGTAGGGCTGTCGTACCACGGCAAATGTATTATGGTTTCACTTCTTTGCCCACATTTCTAGTATCGGGCACCTGCTTGGCAAGCACCACGATTTTCAATGGTTTGGTCATAAAATAAAATTTCTCGTTTTCAATCGGCGGCAAAGGTACAGCTTTTTTCCTTAACGGCAAAAAATAGGCGCAACAGAATATTCTAATGCGCCTTTATACTATATAGATAAGATAGGTTAATATAAAGTTCACAGACAGTCTTCTTTTTTTATGGCTTTTGCTCCAAACAGCACTACTATTCCAACTCAAAAGTCCCATCCATTTTTTGCACAACAACAAGGTGTTCTTTCCTTTCCGCTATCTCTTGAGGACGAAGCGGTCCCAACTCTTGGGAAAAATACACTACGGTTTCTATTCCTTGCTCATTTGTAAAAACACAAAACGAACGCACTTCATTGGTGGTCGGATTGGCCATTGTTTTTACCTGCATATTTCCATGCTGAATTGCAAAATCAACCAAAGGATAAGTGAACATTCTTATATCTAAGGGATTGTTTTTCTTAACCATCTCAGGGTCTTTGCTTTTTTTTACTTTCATTTTCGTTTCCTTCGGCCTTTCCCTCTTTTCTGTTTGTAAATGAGTGCAATAATACCAAACGAAAAAAGCTGCCACCGGAGCTACAACAACCGCTAATAATACCGGCCATAATACTTCAGAAAAACTATTGCAATAGCAATCTTCGCAACCATAAGGCCCCAATGCGACAAGAACACAAATACCGACCAAAAACCACACCACATAACACATGATGCAGATTTGCCAATTCCTACTTAACGATTGGAATCTTTTCATAGAAGAAATCTTCCGTTTTCTTTCTTCATGAAGTTGTCCACCGCAATACTGACAGAATGCAGAATCATCTGCAACTTCCTTTCCACAATGCCTACAATACATATACTATATCAATATCTTACGCGAAACAAATCTGAAATAACAAAAGCTGCTATTAACAGAAGGATTATTATTAGAAAAATGATACCTGCCTTATTCCATGTTTTTTGTGTCTTATTAAAATAGTCAGCATCTTTCCATTTTCCTGTTTTCCATGACCATTCATTTCCTTTTGCCGCTACAATAAACCTTCCGATTATATTCACATACGGCAAGCACAATAGTAATTGCCAATAGCAATAACTGAAAAGACACCACCAAAAGGGTAATACAAACGCTCCCCAATTCCACTTCATCACTGGTTGAATTCCAGATGTATCAGAAGTGGTCTTTGTTTGATCATTGCGGATATTATCCTGAATACCAAGGTCTACTAGCTCGCTTGATACATAAGCACTTTGTTCATTTGATTCTGACTCAACCGCAGAATTCATTTCTTTGTTTTCCATATTAAAATGATATTTGTTTTTTGATTACTGTTTTCATCTTTTAGTTTTTTATACTATCAAAATGCGGAGAAATAACTCCCTCATCTATCCATTTAAAACTTCTCAATACTTGTTCAAAGTCTTTTTCCCACATGTCTGATTCTTTTTCCCTATAAGCAAGGATCATTTTGACCATTCTTTTGCTATCTGAAAACAGAAGGATTTTGCACTTGACAGGAGTAGTAAAATCAAAGTTGTAGCCTGTTCTTCTGTAATCTACCAAGATTGCATTAGCGTTGTTGATGCTAACCCATTTCCGATTGATTGAACTCATTAACCGACTACTAGGACGAAGTTCATTTGTTACCATCTCTTCGATGTAATCATCCATCTTATCCAAAGGAGCAATTTCATCTCTTTTTGGAAAATCTCTCCACTGTCCCTCAAAGTATTGGAACATGATACGGCAATACTGTTCCTTAGCCTCTGCATTCAAGTCACACAATCCCTTTTGATTAAATATGATTATACCATCCCGAAGTTGAAGCATTCCCTTATTGGCCAAATTCTTCCCATATGGACTATCTTTTATTTGTTTTTCAACCGTAATAGGTACATATATTGAAAATGCATTGAAAAAAGCATAATTATTCCAGTGCTTCGGGTCACTTATTTCCATCGGTGGGAGAATCTCATCAACCTCTGTTGATTGCTTAACAGTTTGTTCAATACCTTCATAAAAGCCCTTCATGAATTGCTTTATAATAACACCACAAACCAAAAAGATTGCAACAAAAAACACGGCCTTCCAAACTGTTGATTTTCGTTTGTTATCTGACGTCTTGTCACTTTCGTTACTATTCCCTTCATCCAATAATACTTCTTCTGTGGAAATCGTTTTCTCAATATTGTGTTTCACTTCATCAGTATCCATATTCGTATTGTTTACAATCATACAATAAAAAAGCGTGGAATCAATTCCTTGCTTGACTCTCGGGTTTCCACGCCCACAACTCTAACAAGTATTCCACGCCGTAGCAACTACGGCATTTGTAACTTGTCCTTGAGTTGTTGCCCCCGAAAATGGGGACTTGTGGAAAATTGAGAGTCAAGGACAGCAACAAGTGCTATCTGATTATAATATGTCTATTGTGTTTAACTTCTTTTCTTTTGCTCGATTATTTTGGTTCAACTAATACTTTTCTTTTTTACCCTGCAAATATATACATTTTTCGGAAATCATAACGCCGCAGCAATTTTCCTGATTTCAAGGAGATGACGATTAATTTTTCTATCGCTTTTGGCCACTTGGAGGTTATAGTCCGCCTGCATCTGAATCCATAGTTGCGCATCGATGCCTAACACTGCTTCCAAATACAAGGCATACTCAATGGAAACGGGTCTCTTTCCATTGAGAATCTCGTTCAAAACGGAATACGAAACACCCATCTGCTGCGCCAACTGCTTCTGTGTGACACCACGGTACTCGATTTCCTCTTTCAACAACAATCCTGGATGTACAGGCTCAGAGGGCATCATATTGTTTGCTATCATTTGAGGGTTAGACTTTTGTTTGTTATTTACTGCAAAGATACACAATTATTTGGAGAATTCGCAAAATGTCGAATTATTTTTTCGGATGATAGTATTTTTCTACCTTTGCAGCAAATTTCTGATACATGTTTATTGATGATATTCTAAATAAAGTCGGCCCTTCGACGAGCTCAGGGACCTTCACGCGTGAGGAAATCAAAGTCCTTTTGGCCGCCGAAGGCGAAGACAAGAAGAAACTCTTCGACAAGGCCTTGCAGACCAAGCTGGCGCACTTGGACAACTACGTCCACCTGCGTGGGCTGATTGAATACAGCAACATCTGCACAAAGTATTGCCTCTACTGCGGGGTGCGCTGCAAGAACCTGAAGGTGGAACGTTACCAACTCAGCGACGAGGAAGTCATCGAATGTGCCAAGCTAGCACATGAGTTGGGCTATGGCTCGGTGGCACTGCAAAGCGGCGAGAGAAGCGATAAGGCTTTCGTGGATAAGATTACCTATTTGGTCAAGGAAATCAAGAAGATAGACAATGGAAGTTTGGGCATCACACTGTCATTAGGTGAGCAGACCGAGGAGACCTACCGCCGTTGGTTTGAGGCAGGCGCGCACCGTTACCTGCTCCGCATCGAGGCTTCGAACGAAGACCTATATTATAAGATTCACCCGCATGACGAGAAACACGACTTCCATCAACGTCTCGCCTGCATCGACAGCCTGCTGAAAGTCGGCTACCAAACGGGTACCGGCGTAATGGTGGGTCTACCCTTCCAAACCTTGGACGACCTCGCCGACGATTTGCTGTTCTTCAAACAAAAAGACGTGGCCATGGTTGGCATGGGGCCTTTCATCCCCCACCCCGACACGCCTTTGTGGCAATACAGAGACCAAATCCCGTCTACCGAGGAACGCATGGAATTGACCTTGAAGATGATCGCAATCCTACGACTGATGATGCCCGAAATCAACATGGTGGCCGCCACCGCCAACCAAACCGTCGACCCGCAGGGACGAGAGAAAGCCATCCTCGCTGGCGCCAATGTCATCATGCCCAACCTCACGCCCAACGAGTTCCGCGAGAACTACCTCATCTACCCCGACAAGGCCTGCGTAAAGGACAAACCTGACGAGTGTCACAGCTGCCTCGACGTGCGTCTCGCAGCCATCGGACACAAGGTTTTATACAACGCCTGGGGCGACTCAGTGGCATTTATGCGGAAAAATGCTCAAAAATGACGGTCATTCCGGAAAAATCACTATTTTTGCCTTTTTAAACCCACATCAAAATCAACATTCATTTTACTATGAGAAAACATATCCTAACCGCCCTGCTCGTCATGCTTACCGTAGTGACTTTCGGTCAGCAGTGGGTCGCCATCAAGAGCGATGCCCCGAGCACCATCCAGACGACTTTGGTTGCCTCTTCAGAGAACCAAATCACCGTCAACATGCAAGTCCCGGGCTTCTACACCTTTGAGGTGACCACGCCTCGTGGAGAAGCCAACATCATCTCGGTTCCGCGCACCGTCAGCACCGCTGCCGCAGGCGAGCCTAACCTCCCCATGATTGCCGTTCCGGCCATCATCGGCGACCAACAGCATTACAGCATCCGCCTCATTGATGCTCAATACACCGACTTCCAAATGGAGGTCGCGCCATCAAAAGGCGATTTTCCGCGCACCATCAATCCCGACGATGTGCCTTACACCTATGGCGAGGCCTATTCGACGGACGCCTTCTTCCCTGCTCAGAATGTAGGTTTATATGATCCTTACATCCTGCGTGACTTCCGTGGACAGAACATGGTGTTCTATCCCTTCGCCTACAACCCTGTAACGCATACCCTGCGCGTGTATTACAACATGACCGTTGAGATGTACAGCGACGGCCAACTCGGCGAAAACACCCTCAGCCGCCGTTCATCTGAGGTGAGGATGGATTCCGAATTTGGTGCCTTGTACCAAAACCACTTCATCAACTACAGCCAAGGTCTGAGCAAATACAACGCCGTCGACGAGACTGGCGAATTGCTCATCATCTGCCACGACGCTTTCATGGATGCCATGCAACCTTTCGTCAACTGGAAGAAGCAGATTGGCAGACCCGTTACGATGGTCGGCACCTCGGTTTCAGGTTCCACCAGCGATGCCATTAAAACCTACATCCAAAGCCAATACAACAGCAACCCCAACATCAGCCACATCCTGCTCGTGGGCGACAACGCACAAGTGCAGAGTTACTACACCTTCTCTGGAGGCTATTCAGGCCGTACTGACCAATACTACGGACAACTGGTCGGTAATGACTACTACAACGATGTCATCGTAGGTCGTTTCTCCGCCGAGAACGCCGACCATGTCACCACACAGGTTGACAAGGTGATCCACTACGAAAGAGACGTCACCGCCGCCGACACCTGGCTCTCGATTGGACAAGGTGTTTCAAAGAACGAAGGTGCAGGCAGTGGCCACTTTGGTGAGGCCGACTACCAACACATCGACTACATTAGAGACACGCTGTTGCACTACAATTACACCAGCATTCATCGTGATTACCAGAACGTGCAAGGCGTTTCGTCGAGTGCGGCCATCATTAGCCAGCACATCAACGAAGGCGTAAGCATCATCAACTACTGCAACCACGGTTCACCGACAAGTTGGGGCGTGTTCAACTATAGCAACTCGCATATCAACGCCCTTACCAACGACAACAAGTTGCCTTTCATCTGGTCGGTGGCTTGTAACAACGGACAACTTGACTATTCGCAGCCCTGCTTCGCTGAGGCTTGGATGCGTGCCACCAACAACAGCACTGGTGCGCCTACCGGAGCTATCGGCGGCATGTTCAGCTACATCTCACAACCTTGGCAGCCGCCCATGTACGGTCAGGATGAGATGAACAACGTCCTCACGGAACACAGAAGCATCAAGCGTACCCTCGGCGGCATTTCGACCGACGGCAACATGAAGATTCTTGACCAATACAACTCGAATGGTCAAGGTTTGGCCACCTATCAGTTCTGGCTCCTCTTCGGCGACCCGACGCTTACCGTGCGTAACATGACGCCCGCCAATATGAACGTGACCCACGCCTCCTCCATGAGCACTAGCGCGACCTCTTTCACCGTCAATGCCACCAACGGCAACGGCGCCTTGGCCACCCTGACCCGCAACAATGAGATCATGGGCTCGGCTACTATTAATAATGGTGTGGCCAACATCACCTTCACCGCTCCCGGGACCACAGGCACCGCCATGTTGACCGTGTTCGGCTACAACAAGATCACCTACATCGCCACCATCCAAATCACTGGAGGCGGTACGCAGCAATACACCATCAATGTCTCGGCCAACCCGACCATCGGTGGCTCTGTCACTGGCGGCGGCACCTACAACCAAGGTCAGTCGTGCACAGTGACTGCTACACCCAATGCAGGCTACACCTTCACCAACTGGACTGAAAACGGCAATGTGGTCTCGACCAACAGAAACTACACTTTCACCGTCACGGGCAACCGCACTCTGGTGGCCAACTTCCAAGCCCAGCCACAGAACTACAACATCACCGTGTCGGCCAACCCGAGCAATGGTGGCAGCGTCGCTGGCGGCGGCACATATCAACAAGGACAATCCTGCACCGTCACTGCGACGGCCAACACAGGTTACGCTTTCGCCAACTGGACGGAAAATGGCAACGTGGTCTCTTCGCAAGCCAACTACACCTTCACCGTGAATGGCAACCGCACCTTAGTGGCCAACTTCACCCCGCAGCAATACACCATCACTGCTACGGCTGATCCTGTCAATGGTGGTAACGTCACTGGTGGCGGCACCTTCAATTATGGAAACAGCTGCACGCTGAGCGCCACTCCTGCTACAGGCTACACCTTTGTCAACTGGACCAAGAACGGTTCGCAAGTCAGCACCAATGCCACTTATACCTTCACCGTAACCGAATCGGCAGCTTATGTGGCACATTTCCAATTACAGTCCTTCACCGTCACTGTGACCGCCAACCCTGCTGAGGGCGGCACCGTCGCAGGCGGAGGCACCTTCAACTACGGCGAGACCTGCACCGTCACTGCGACGGCCAACGAAGGCTACGACTTCGTCAATTGGGTGCAAGGCTTGTTCTCTGTTTCCGAAGAAGCGACTTACACCTTCACCGTCACCAACAACGTCAATCTGACCGCCAACTTCACGCTGCAGACCTTTGAGGTTAAGGTTTCGGTGAACCCCTCAGAAGCCGGCACCGTCACAGGCGAAGGCACCTACAACTATGGCGACGAGGTCACCTTGACCATTGTCCGCAACGAAGACTGGGCCTTCGAGAACTGGACTGAAAACGGCGAGGTTGTCTCGGAAGAAATGAATTACACCTTCATCATCACTAGCAGCCGCAACTTAGACGCCAACTTCATCTACACCGAGGGCATCGGCGAGAACAGCATTGAAACCAAGGTCTATCCCAACCCGACCAAGGGCGAATTCACTCTTGAGGGCGAAGGCCTGAACCATGTCCGCATCGTGAACGCCTATGGACAAATGGTTTACAACGCTGATGTCGAAGGCGACCAAGTACGTATCGACCTGTCGCAGATGGCCAAGGGCATCTATATGATGCACATTGAGGCTGAAGGCGGACAGGCTGTGAGAAAGATCGTGGTGGAATAAGTCTGCTTTTCAAGGCTTATAAAAAATCCCTAAGTGAGGTGACATTTTATTGCCACCTCACTTTTTTTTGCTATTTTTGGAGCAAATTTTTGAATTCAGCCTATGAAAATCAAATTCATCGGTGCGGCCCAGGAAGTGACGGGCAGCAAGCACCTCATCACCACTGACCATGGCAAGAAAATCCTCTTGGACTGCGGTATGTTCCAAGGTAAAGGCCTCGAAACCGACGCTGCCAACCGCAACATCATGGTCGACCCCAAGGAAATCGACGCCATCATCCTCACTCACGCCCATATCGACCACTGCGGTCTTATTCCGTATTTCTACAAACTTGGATTCCGCGGACAAGTCATCTGCACCGATGCCACACAAGACTTGTGTAGCATCATGCTCCCCGACAGCGGCTTCATCCAAGAAAACGATATGGAGTGGTTCAACAAGAAACGCCGCAAGCAAGGGCTTCCTGCCTTACAACCCATTTACACGGAGAAGGATGCGCGCGCCAGCATGGAACTATTCGTCAGTGTGGCCTACAACCGCTACTTCAATATCGACAACAACATCAAGGTGAAGTTCAACAACACCGGTCACCTGCTTGGCAGCGGTTGCGCCATCATCGAAATCGATGAAGGTGGCAAGATGACCCGCATCGGATATACGGGCGACATCGGACGCGAATACAACTACCTGCTGCGCTCACCCGAGCCATTTCCACACTGCGACTACCTGATCACCGAGGCCACCTACGGTAACCGCCTGCATGGTGACCGCACCAACGCCGAACAACAGCTGCTGGAAATCATCTACCACACCTGCGTGGAGAAACGCGGCAAGCTTATCATCCCTTCGTTTGCCGTCAGCCGCACCCAAGAGATCGTGTATCTGATGAACAACTTCTACAACGAAGGCAAACTCCCCGAGAAGATTCCAGTATTCGTCGACAGTCCCTTGGCCGTCAACGCTACCGAGATCTTCCGCATGCACGTCGACCTCTTCAATGAAGATGTGAAAGATGTCATCGAATACGATCCCGATCCCTTCGGTTTCAACAGCCTGACCTTCGTGCGCGACATCAACCAATCGAAAGCCTTGAATGCCCGCAAAGAGCCTTGCATCGTCATCTCGGCATCGGGCATGATGGAAGCCGGGCGTGTGAAGCACCATATCGCCAACAGCATTGAGAATCCCAACAACAGCATCCTCGCCATTGGCTATTGTGCCCCCACCACCTTGGGTGCCAAACTGCTGGAAAAGCCCACGCCTGCCACGGTCTCCATCTTCGGTTTGGAGCATGCTGTCAACGCTGAGATCTACGAAATCGACGCCTTCAGTGGTCACGGCGACTACAAGGAGATGATTGACTATCTGAGTTGTCAAGACCCGAGCAAGGTGAAGAAGACCTTCATCGTCCACGGTGACCCGGAAGCCCAGAAGTACTACAAACGCATGCTGCGCAAGGAAGGATGGGACAATATCTTCATCCCCGAGGCTGGCGAAGAGTTTGAATTGAAATAACAAGCCACTGTGCATGTCATTCCGAGCCTTTTGCAGGCATAGATACACTCACCTTTCAGGTTCGGTATGACATGCCTGCAAAAGGCGAAGCGAATCTATGCACGGCAACACTATTTTTCCTATTTTTGCAAAAATTTTCAAGAATGGCACAAAAACCCAGCATTCCCAAAGGCACACGCGACTTTTTACCTGAAGTCATGGTGCGCCGCAATTATATCTTTGACACCATCAAATCGGTTTTCAAACGCTTTGGTTTCCAACCTATCGAGACACCTTCGATGGAGAACCTGAGTACCCTATTGGGCAAATACGGCGACGAGGGCGACAAACTCCTCTTCCGCGTACTCAACTCGGGCGATTTCATGAGTGGTGTGGAACAAAATGGTGAGCCGTTAGAATCATTGAAGCTAGCTAGCAAGATCAGCGAGAAAGGTCTGCGTTACGACCTGACCGTGCCCTTTGCACGTTTCGTCACCATGTATCGCGACCAAATCGCCTTCCCCTTCAAGCGCTACCAGATCCAGCCTGTTTGGCGCGCCGACCGTCCGCAGAAAGGTCGTTACCGCGAGTTCTATCAGTGCGACGTCGACATCATCGGCAGCGACTCCTTGCTGAACGAAGCCGAACTGGTGCAAATCGTCGACGAGGTGTTCCATACCTTGAAGATCAACGTCACGCTGAAGATCAACAACCGTAAGGTGCTGGCTGGCATCGCCGAATACATCGGCAAGTCGGATGCTTTGGTCGACATTACCGTAGCCATCGACAAACTGGATAAAATTGGTATCGACGCCGTCAACGCGGAGCTGGCCGAGAAGGGTTTGGAACAAACCGCCATCGACAAGTTGCAACCCATCCTTTTCATGAAAGGTAACACACGCGAAAAGCTGGCACAGCTGAAGCCTTTGTTGGATAACGAAGTCGGCCAAAAGGGCATCGAAGAACTTGAGACCCTGTTCGACTACATCGAGAACATGGAACTCGGCATCGACACCGAACTCGACCTCACCCTCGCCCGTGGTCTTAACTACTACACTGGCGCCATCTTTGAGGTAAAAGCCAAGGACTTCGCCATCGGCAGCATCTCAGGTGGTGGTCGCTACGACAACCTCACGGGCATCTTCGGTCTGCCCAACGTCTCCGGCGTAGGTATCAGCTTTGGTGCTGACCGCATCTACGACGTGTTGGAAGGCCTCAACCTCTTCCCTGAAACGATGTCGGAAAGCACCAAGGTCATCTTCCTCAACTTCGGCAAGAACGAGGAAAAATATTGTCTGAAATACCTCAACCAGGTACGCAAGCACGGCATCAACGCCGAGATCTATCCTGAGGCCGCCAAGATTCAGAAACAGATGAAATACGCCAACCAACGCGCCATCCCGATTGTCGTTATCGCAGGCGAGAGCGAAGTGGCCGAGCAGAAATTCACCGTCAAGTTCATGAAAGAAGGATCGCAAACGGTGGTAGATGCCAATAAATTAGTTGAAACAATCATAAAATAATCGATATGAAAACCCATAAAATCTCATCCAAGGAATTGACCTTCAAACAGGTAAACGAAATACTAACCAATGGTTACAAGCTCGAGCTCAGTGCCGACACTATCAAGCGTATCCAAAAATGCCGCGACTACCTCGACAAGAAGATGGAGAACCCCGAGAAGCCCATCTACGGTGTGACCACCGGCTTCGGCTCCCTCTGCGACCACAGCATTTCAAAGGAAGACCTGAGCACCCTGCAGAAAAACCTCGTCATGTCGCACGCCTGCGGCACTGGCGAGATGGTGCCCGAAGAGATCATCCGTCTCATGCTTCTGCTGAAGGTGCAGAGCCTCAGCTACGGCAACAGCGGCGTACAGGTGGTGACCGTCCAACGTCTCATCGACTTCTTCAACAACGACGTGCTGCCCGTGGTCTACAACCAAGGCTCACTCGGTGCCTCTGGCGACTTGGCTCCTTTGGCCAACCTCATGCTGCCTCTGCTCGGTCTGGGCGAGGTGCATTTTGAAGGCAAGATTGTCCCTGCCGAGAAAGTTTTGAAGAAGTTCGGTTGGAAGCCCATCACCTTACAGTCGAAAGAAGGTCTAGCCCTGCTCAACGGCACACAGTTCATGAGCAGCTATGGCACTTACGTCCTGCTGAAGGCCTTCCGCCTCAGCTATCTGGCCGACCTCATCGGCACCGTTTCATTGGAAGCCTTCGATGGCCGTATCGAGCCATTCTTCGACCAGGTGCATAAGATTCGTCACCACAACGGACAAATTGTCACCGCCAAGCGTGTGCGCGAGTTCACCAAAGGCAGCGAGCTGATCGTCAGGGAGAAGAAACACGTCCAAGATCCTTACTCCTTCCGTTGCATGCCGCAGGTGCATGGTGCCTCGAAGGACGCCATTGATTATGTGGCCTCCGTATTCAGCGAGGAAATCAACGCCGTCACTGACAACCCGACCATCTTCCCCGACGAAGACCTGGTCATCAGTGCCGGCAACTTCCACGGCCAGCCTCTCGCCATCACCTTGGACTTCTTGGCCATCGCCATGGCTGAGTTGGGCAATATCAGCGAGCGCCGTATCTATCAGTTGATCGGTGGCAAGCGCGGGCTGCCGTCGTTCCTCGTCGCCGAGCCTGGCCTCAACAGCGGCTTCATGATCCCGCAATATGCCGCCGCCAGCATCGTCAGCCAAAGCAAACAACTCTGCACGCCTGCTTCGGTCGATAGCATTGAGTCGTCGCAGGGTCAGGAAGACCATGTCAGCATGGGTGCCAACGCCGCCACCAAGGCATTGCGTGTGGCCGAAAACCTGGAGCGTGTGTTAGCCATCGAGTTGTTCAATGCCACACAAGCCCTTGAGTTCCGCCGTCCGCTGAAATCATCGCCTATCATCGAGAAATTCGTCGCCGAATACCGCAAGCAGGTGGAGTTCGTACGCATCGACAAGGTGATGTACACCGAGATCGCCAAGAGCGTGCAGTTCGTAAAGGATTACCCGTTGAGCTTTGACATACTGAAAAATGAATGAGCTAGATAAAAAGCGTCCCACGGGCATGACCATTCTTTTGGTCCTGTCGTTCATCAATGCCTGCTGGAATATCCTCAGGTCAATAGTATTGTATTTCACCACACCGCGTATGGCGGAGATGATGGGCAATGGGCAATTTGATGAGATGATGGAACCTTTCTCCGCCTTTGGAGAGGAATTCACCAATGCCATGACCGACAGCATGTCGGCGATGTCACAGATCAACCCAAACTATTACCTGATTCTCCTGGTGTTGTTTATTGGCTCTTTGATTGGTGTCATCAAGATGTGGAAAGGTAACAAACGGGGCCTTCATGTTTATGCCATATCACAGATCCTAATGCTCATCAATGCATCGGTCTTTGTTTATCCGCTGCAGAAACCCTCCCCCTTTGTCTACGACCTCATACTCACCGTAATGTTCATTGTCGTGTATTACCTCTACTTCAAAAGGATGGAGATGTCACGCCATACGCAAAACCAAGACTGACCATGGAACAAAACGAGGGTAAGATATTCAATTTAAAACCACAACTCACTACTGCCATGAAGTTGGCGGCAAGCTTTGCCATCACCTATTATGGGTTGTTACTTATATATGAAATCTTCACCCTTGTTTATGTCCGTTATTTTATTGATTCATACTATTTTAACGAAAACGATGCTGGGCAAGGAACCAGAGAACTCTGGATTCAAATTGCCCAGCTTGCGCTTTCGGCCGTGTTGGTGTTTAGCCTCATACAAGTTTTCAGGAAAAAGGTGTATGGGAAAGCACTCTTTGTCTTCTTCTCCATTTTGCTTATCGTGTTCCAGTACTTCACAACGGGTTTCGTCCCATGGATGAAGTACGCGCTTGAAGTGCTATTGGTGCTCATCATCGCACCCATACGAGTGAAGAAGAAAATCAAGCTGAAAGACGGCAAGCTACAGATGGTGGCGGTAGAAGAAGAAAAACCATCAGAGTCCGAAGGGGAAGCAACAACGGAATCAAAAGATACGACGAAAGCTGAGCAAAACTAATCAGCGCAGCATCATCGCAGCTTTTTTCACCGCATTGACGAAGACTTCCACTTCTTCCATAGTATTATACATGGCAAACGAAGCCCTCACCGTTCCAGGGATACCGAAGCGTGTCATCACTGGCTCGGCGCAATGGTGGCCTGTGCGCACTGCCACACCCATCTTGTCGATAATGGTACCCAAATCGTAAGGATGAATACCGTCAATAATAAAAGAAACCAAACCTGAGCGATGCGCTGCCTCTCCTATGAAACGGATGCCGTCGATCTCAGATAGTTTCTCAATAGCTGATTGCAAGAGCTGGGATTCATGCGCTTCCACCTCCATTCTATCAAGACCTTGCATGAATTGAACGGCGGTTTCCAAACCCAATGCCGCACCCACATTAGGCGTACCCGCCTCAAATTTGTATGGCAACACATTAAACGTAGTCTTCTCGAAACTCACCGTGTCGACCATCTCACCACCAAATTGGTAAGGAGGCAGTTTCTCCAGCCATTCGGCTTTGCCAAATAAGCCACCGATGCCCATTGGCGCATACATCTTATGGCCAGAGAAAACGAAGAAGTCGCAATCCAAGTCTTGAACATCGATGGGATGGTGGGCAATGGACTGGGCACCGTCAACGACGACGGGAATGCCATAATGATGTGCCATGGCAACCATTTCTTTTACTGGATTGATGGTCCCCAACACATTGGAAATATGCGCAATCGACACCACCTTCGGCCCTTCTTTCAGCAATTCTTCGTAACGATTCAAGTCCAGCACGCCTTTGTCGTCCATTGGCAAGACGAGCAGCTGACCATGATGGCGCTGCACCATTTGCTGCCAAGGCACGAGGTTGGAGTGGTGCTCCATGGAAGTGACGAGCACTTTTAGTTGAGAGTTGAGAGTTGAGAGTTGAGAGTCAGTGGTGAGTTGAGAGTTGGGAGTTGAGAATAAGAGGTGCTCGAAAGAAGTGGCGAGCAGGTTCAACGACTCGGTGGTGCCACGCGTGAAGATGATCTCCTTCGCTTCCTTGGCATGGACGAAATCGGCCACGGTTTGACGAGCATGTTCGTAGGCCTCGGTTGCCTTCTGGCTCAAATAATGCACCCCACGGTGAATGTTACAGTTCTCGTGCAAGTAATAGTCACGCTCACGCTCAATGACACACAAAGGTTTCTGCGTGGTGGCGGCATTGTCGAGATAGACCAAAGGCTTACCATAGACTTGCTGGTCAAGGACGGGGAATTGAGACCTTATTTCGTTGATGTTCATTTTATTGCGTTTGTAGAGACGTAGCGCGCTACGTCTCTACCAGTTAGATTTTAGAATAATCAATGTCAAAATTATATTCCTTCGGGTGGCTGCAGCGCAACACACAGTTCTCGCAACTCGACAACTCACCACGCAGGCGACGCTTAATCATGTCGTCGATGTGTTCGTGCAGCATCTCGTTGCCGATATGGTTGCTCACCTCGGCAGCGAAGGCATACATCAACAGAATCCTTGCATTGGCCTTGCTGATGCCGCGCTGGCGCATGTAGAACATGGCCTCCTGATCGAGTTGGCCAGTGGATGTACCGTGCGAACATTTCACATCGTCAGCATAAATCTCAAGGAAGGGCTGGCTGTTGACCTTGGCCGTCGACGTCAAAAGGATGTTGCTGTTGTTTTGGTGGGCATCGGTCTTTTGGGCGTCTTTGGCCACATACACATGGCCGTTGAACACCGCTGAGGCTGAGTCGTCGATGACACCTTTGAACTTCTCGTTGCTGGTGCAATGCGGCACATTGTGGTTCACCTTCAGGAAGTTTTCCACATGCTGGGTCTTGTCAATGAGATACAAACCATGCACCTGTGTGTCGGCACCTTCACCATCCAAGTCGACATGATAGGTGTTGCGCACATCGCCGCCGTTGAAGGTGATGACCACGATCTTCAGTCGGCTGTCGGCCAGCTGCTTGACCTTGAACTCCCTTTGGATGGAGGCCTCGTTGCTAACATTCTGCAGCACATACAACTCAAGGCTTGAATTCTCATTGAGGATGATCTCGGAGACCTTTGGCTCGGATGACAGGTGAGCGTCATCGTCATACTCAATGATTTCACGGCTTTGGTTGGCGGCTAAGATAAGTTGGTTGTCCATAATCAAAGTTCCTTAATCCATTCGTAGCCTTTTTCTTCGAGTTCGAGGGCGAGGTTCTTGCCGCCCGTCTTGACGATGCGTCCGTCGTACATCACATGGACGAAGTCGGGGACGATATAGTCGAGCAGACGCTGGTAGTGGGTGATAACCACAAAGGCGTTCTCGCTGTTGTGCAGCTGGTTGACGCCATGAGCCACGATGCGCAGCGCGTCGATGTCGAGACCTGAGTCGGTCTCATCGAGGATAGCGAGGCTCGGCTCCAGCATGGCCATCTGGAAGATCTCGTTTTTCTTCTTCTCGCCACCACTATAACCCACGTTGACGAAACGGTTCTGCAGCTTCTCGGTGATTTCCACCATGGCCTGCTTCTCCTTCATCATCTTCATGAAGTCGACCGTGCTCATCGGCGGAAGACCTTGGTATTCACGCTTCGAGTTGACAGCGGTGCGCATGAAGTTCTGGATGCTTACACCAGGGATTTCGACAGGATATTGGAAACTCAAGAAGATGCCTTCGTTGGCGCGGTCCTCGGGCGACATCCCGACGATGTTCTTGCCCTTGTACCAGATCTCACCTTCGGTGATTTCATAGCCCTCGCGACCTGTGATGGCCGCGGCCAGCGTACTCTTTCCTGTTCCGTTAGGACCCATGATAGCGTGGATTTCGCCTTCGTTGACGCCCAGATTCAATCCTTTCAGGATTTCCTTGCCTCCGATTGAGACATGTAGGTTTTTGATATTCAGTAACATATTGATCAGTTGTTCAGTTGTTCAGTTATTCAGTTGTTCAGTTTTCAGTTGGGCTTAAGCTGATTTTGCCATAGCGCATATAATAGGCATGCTTCGCCCACTGTGTATATTCTTCTTGTGATACTTCAATAATACTATTTTCACCCACTTCCTCAATCCTTTGTTTCACTTCTTTTATCAACGCTTCATCACGGCCGTATTTCCCGATATGGATCACGTTCAAGACCAATCCCAACAGCACGACGCAACCTGCACCAAGGGTCATCCATTTACGAACTTGAGGTGTGATTTTTGGCAACCATAATGTCAGCATTGAGAGGGTGATATGTCCGCAAGCCAAGGCGAAGAACGGCAAGGCTGCCAGCATATAGAAATCCCGTTGCTTCACGCTCACCATGATGGGCAGCACACCCACGAGACCCATGATCAGGAAAACATAGAACCAAGCTTTGTCGGGTGGGAACTCAAAGACCTTTGAATTGACCTTGCTTTTGGTCTTGCAAATCACCAAAACGAGTGCAAGGGCAAACGGGATGATCAGTTGCTGCAATAAAGCGAAAACGATATAGAGCCTTGAGGATGCTGTTGCTTCATACAATCCTCCACCGATGACTTGTAATCGGATGTAGTCCTTAATATAGCCAAAAGAGCCAGGGCAAACCAAGAACATAATTCCGGCAAACATCGCCACAGCAACCAGCAGAATCAAACTATCAATCGGGCCTTGGATCCATCTGCGCTTTTGGTCGAAAGCGCAATAAAGAATCGGAAACACTAAGGGGAACAACCCCGTGAATCCTTTGGAGAGGAAAGCCAATAATAGGGTGAAAGCCGACAAAAACAGCCAAATCTTATGGTTGCGCTGATAGCCGACAATCATCAGATAAACGGAGAGCAACACAAAGACCGACATGGTGTTTTCAAGCAGGTTGTTTGTCGCGCTCCACGAAACCAAAGGCATAGCGAGCCAAAATAGCAATGGCAGCCAAGCCCAACGGAGGTTGTTGGTGGTGCGCTTCCAAATCAAAGCAATGAACAAACCCGAGAGTAGGAACATCAACACGGAATAGGCCTTCTCGACCCACCAATGGTCGCTGAATGCCTTGAAAGCCAAGGCCTCCATACCTAAAGCCAAAGGCGGATGCTGGCGAAACTCGGGATACAAGGTCTGTGTGTAATGGGGATTCCAGAACGTCCCCTGCCCTTCCGCCATATTGCGCGAGATGCTGGCGTAGGTCACGCCGTCAAAGAACATACCTTCGGTCAACAGGCTCTTGCTCACCAGAATGAGGAACAATCCGATGAGGAGCAACCAAAAGGGGGTGTTATTTGAACGGGCAGACATGGAATTGATAATGGATAATTGAGAATTGATAATTGTTTATCCGACGCTGCCTTCCAATGTGATGGACAATAATTTCTGTGCTTCAACGGCGAATTCCATAGGCAGTTTGTTCAACACATCCTTGGCATAGCCGTTGACGATGAGGCCAATGGCCTTTTCTGTCGGGATGCCACGCTGCTGGCAATAGAACAGTTGGTCTTCGGAGATTTTCGAGGTAGTGGCTTCGTGTTCAAGAATGCTCGATTCGTTGCCGCACTCGACGTAAGGCCAGGTGTGGGCACCGCATTTGTCGCCCAACAGCAACGAGTCGCACTGCGAATAGTTACGCGAGTTCTCAGCTTTGGCAGCCACTCTCACCAAGCCACGATAGCCGTTCTGGCTGTGACCGGCGGAGATACCTTTAGATATGATGGTACTACGGGTGTTCTTGCCCAAGTGAATCATCTTGGTGCCCGTGTCGGCTTGTTGGTAGTTGTTGGTCACTGCAACGGAGTAGAACTCGCCCACCGAGTTATCGCCCAACAGCACGCAGCCCGGGTATTTCCAAGTGATGGCCGATCCCGTCTCAACCTGCGTCCAAGAGATCTTGGAGCGGTCACCACGACAGAGACCACGTTTGGTGACAAGGTTATAAACGCCGCCTTTGCCGTCCTTGTCGCCAGGATACCAGTTCTGCACTGTTGAGTATTTCACTTCGGCATCCGTCTCGGCGATGATTTCCACGATGGCGGCGTGGAGTTGGTTTTCGTCGCGTTGCGGAGCGGTGCAGCCTTCCATGTAACTCACATACGCGCCTTCGTCGGCCACAATGAGTGTGCGCTCAAACTGGCCTGTGTTGGCTGCATTGATGCGGAAATAGGTGGACAGTTCCAAGGGGCAACGCACACCTTTCGGGATATAGCAGAACGAGCCATCGCTGAAGACCGCGGAGTTGAGTGCAGCGAAGAAGTTGTCGGTGTAAGGCACCACCTTGCCGAGGTATTTCTTCACCAAGTCTGGATGCTGCTTGACAGCCTCACTAAACGACATAAAGATAACGCCATGCTTTGAAAGCGTCTCCTGGAAGGTCGTTTTCACCGAAGTGGAGTCCATCACCGCGTCGACGGCCACACCCGAAAGCTTCTTCTGCTCGTCGAGTGAGATGCCGAGTTTATCGAAGGTGGCCAACAGTTCGGGATCCACTTCATCGAGGCTCTGCTTCTGCTGGCGTTTGCGCGGCGCTGCATAATAGATGATGTCCTGATAGTTGATTTCGGGAATATCGAGATGTGCCCAGTTGGGTTGCTTCAGCGTCTGCCAATGGCGGAAAGCCTTCAGGCGAAACTCCAGCAGCCACTCGGGTTCCTCTTTCTTCTTGGAAATGAGGCGTATGATGTCCTCGTTCAAGCCTTTCGGCACAAAATCGGTTTCAATGTCTGTCACGAAACCGTATTCGTATTCCTTATTCGTGACTTCATTGATGATATTTTCGTTCGGATTCTGATCCATAGTTTTCTATTTTGGAGCGGGCCCTTCGACAGGCTCAGGGACCCAACTTCTTCCTTATTAAGAATGATTTCAAATTAGGCTGCAAAGATACGCTAATTCTTTCTTTCAGAATTGCCTTCGGCAAGAAATCTTTCAAAATCAAATTAAAAAACAATCAAAATCCCACTTTTTTCCTTTTCTTTGCAAATCATTATGAGCAAAACAGAGAAAAAACACGGCTTTTGGTTCTATTTCGGCAGGGTGATGGCCGGCATCGGCATCGCTTTGCTGTTGGTGATATTATACGTCTATCTCTCAGTGCCCACCTACAGTTTCAAGGAGCCGAGACCTTTCGGTGGCGAATACCTTTACAATCCTTATCAGGACATGAACCCCGACCAATGGAAGAAATACCACTTCCATTGCCACTCGCGCAGGTATTTCGGGCTCACCAACGGGCGCAAGAGCAAGGAGGTGCTCATCGACAGCGTGTATCAGGCGCTAAGCTATGACCATTACGGCATCTCTGATTATATGGGCATCAACGCACACGGGGCCGAAAAAGAAGGTTATATCCCCGCCTACGAACATGGCTACGGCCTCTTCCGCAAGACGCACCAAATCTGCATCGGAGCCGAGAAGGTGTATTGGCCCGACTACATCTTCATGCAGAACCTCAACATGAAGCAACACATGATCAACAAGTTAGGCGAACGCTGCCGCTTCGTCATGCCTGCCCACGCCTCGTTCACGACAGGATATAAGGTGAATGAGATGATGCTTTTGAGCAACTACCGCCTGCTTGAGGTACTCAACCCCTACGGCAACGCCTTCGAGCACTGGGACAAAGCCCTCTCCAACGGCCATCGCGTGTATGCCCTCGGCGACGACGACACACACGACATAACAAATGAACATGAGGTGTGCCGCAACCTGACCATGATCAACACGCCCGACCTCGACCAGGAACACGTCTACGACGCCTTGGACAAAGGCTTGTGCTATGCCGTGGAGTTCGACAACTGGTATTATTATCCCCTCACCCTCGAACACAAGATCAAAGACGCCCGCTCTTTGGACTATCTCACTCAGGCCCAGTTGGTTGGCGACACCCTGATGATTCGCACTTCGGCAGAGACCATGAAGGAGGTGCAGTTCATCGGTCAAGACGGGAAGGTGCTGAAAACCGAGGTGGACATCCCCACAGCCTATTACGTCATCCAACCCGAAGACACCTACGTCCGCACGCGCATCGACCTGAACGGCAGGAATTTCCTCTACCTCAACCCCGTCACGCGGCATCCCTCGCCCGAACTCAATGACCAGCGTTTGGACTACATCAATTATGCACAGACGGGTCTGTATTGGCTCGTCTATGTCGTGGCCTTCGTAGCCCTCATTTGGTACCTCATCAAAAAAGCCAAGGAGAAAGAAGCATGATGCTCGTCGAAAACAACGATAAGAAAATCAATCGCATCCTCTTTTGGCTCTTGGCTATCAGCGCGGTTGTGAGAGGCATTGCGGCGGCCTCCATCGAATTTGGCAACGACGAAGTCTACTACTGGACATACGCCCTCTACCCCGATTGGAGCCATTTCGACCACCCTGCCATGGTGGGTTGGATCATCCAGCTCTTCAGCCTTAACTTATTGCTCGACAGCGAGTTCTTCATCCGCTTGGCCTCCATTGTCTTCATGACCGCCAGCACCTATGTCGTCTTCCGCCTCGGGAAAGAAATCAAAAACGCACAAATGGGTCTCTATGCCGCATTGCTTTACACCGCCTCGATCTATGCCTTCGTCATCACGGGTGTCTTCATCATGCCCGACAGCCCGCTGATGCTGTTCATGCTGCTGGCGGTATGGATGGCGATTCGGTCACTGCGCCCTGAGCCTCCCGAAGGATCGAAAGGCCGGTATTTGTTGCTTTTCGGGTTGTTTGCGGGACTGGCCATGCTTTCCAAATACTCTGGGGCCTTCCTCTGGGTTGGAATGCTGCTTTACCTATTGATTTTCAACAGAAAGCAGCTAAAAAACCCATATCTCTACCTGTCCTTGCTGATTTCAGCCCTCTGTTGCCTGCCCATCCTGTATTGGAATCTCCAAAACGACTTCATCAGCTTCCGATTCCATGGCGACCGTGTAGGAGGCCATGTCCTCAATCCCGCCACCTTCGGCACTGAACTGGCCGGCGAACTGTTCTACAACAACCCCGTGAATTTCGTCCTGGCCATCATGGCTATCGTCGCCGCCTTCAAAGGGAGAATCAGTATGGACAAAGGCCCGCTTCGGCTGGTGCTTTGCATAACCCTGCCCTTGATTTTCGTGTTTCTGTTCTTCTCGCTCACCCGCCCGACGTTGCCTCACTGGAACGCCCCAGCCTATTGCCTCTTGTGCCTTCTGACAGCCTGCATGTTAAGCACGAAACACGAGCCATCGGAAGGGCGTTTTGCCATCCCCAAGTCCATTGTGGCGGCATTAGGTGTCGTGGTGTTTACGGTCGTGTTCGGCGTCATCGAAATCAACACGGGATTCATCCCGCTCGACCGCCACACCGAGCCCGAGATGCTGGGGCGCAACGACTTCACCTTGGACATGTACGGCTGGGAGCAACTCGAGACGAAATTCGCCACCTTGCGCGAACAAAAAATCGCCGAGGGCATGATGAAGGCAGAAGACGGCATCGTGGGCGACGAATGGTTCCCCTTGGCCAACCTGGATTACTATGTGGCACGCCCCTTGGGCATGAAAGTGATGGGGGTCGGCTATCTTGAGAAACTGCATAAATACCTGTGGATCAACGACGAAAGAGGCGGATTCACAAAAGGAGAGGACTTCTGGTTCATCACCGACAGCCGTTATCTGAAGAACCCCAACGGACTTTACCCTGGCGGATTCGAGTCGATTGAGCCCATTGACACCATCACCATCGAACGCTGCGGCAGACCCACCAAGAACTTCTTCGTTTACACCTGCAAAGGCTTGGTTTATATGCAGCCGTCGGTCCAAGAAACGCTAGCGAAGAAGAAATAACCCCAAAGCCATGAAAGCATTGCCAACACCCAACAAGCGCCAAACCATCCTTGAATGCTTGGTATTGCTCGTCATAGCGGCCGTGCTTCGCATCTGGTTTTTGGGTAAGACCGACCTGGGCTACGACGAAAGTTTCTCCCTACATATCTCCCTGCAAAGCTTGCCCGACATCGTACGGTTGCTGAGCAAAGGCGACAACCCGCCATTATGGGAACTGATATTGCATTTCTGGGTGAAGGTCTTCGGTATCTCTGAAGTGGCCATCCGCAGTTTATCGCTCATTTTCAGCGTCTTGACTGTTATACCGATTTATTTGCTCGGTGAAAAGCACATCCATAGGTTGGCTGGTCTTGCCGCCTCCCTGTTCTATTGTTTCTCCACTTTTTCCATATATCTGGCACACGATTGTAGAGTCTACAGCCTTATTGGGTTTGCCACGGCAAGCTCGGCTTTCCTTTTCATCAGTTGCATCCATCGACCCAAGACCCTCAAATTCATCTTGTTGACCCTCGTCAACCTGATGCTCATGTACGGGCATTACCTCTCCGTCTGGATCATCGTGATGGAATTCATCATCGCATTGAGCATCAAGCCCATAAGAAAAAAGATTTGGAAACCCTATCTGATCCATGCGACAGTACTTGTGCTGTTGTTCACCCCGATGTTTCCAGTGCTTTTCAGGCGTTTCATGGACTCGGGTGTCAACGGCACCTGGATTGCCAAGACCACTAGCACCGAAGCCCTCTATGACTTCCTCTGGCGGATGTGCAACGTGCCCGTCACGACGGTCTTGGCCATAGTGATTCTTGTTGACATCTTCATCAAACTGATTGTCAATATCTTCCAAAAGAAACAACAATTCGGCAACATCGGCATCCTTACCTTGCTTTGGGTGGTTCCGCTTTTGGTTTCGTTTGTGCTTTCCTTCTTTACCGGCTTTTTCCTCGACCGTTATTTCTACTTCCTCTTCCCACTCTTCTATCTCTCCATCGCCACCTATTGCATCGCATTGTTTCCCAAGAAGGAAGCTCTCGGACTGTCGCTCATGACTGTCTTTGCCTTGGCCATGGCCATTTCCTGTTCGCCCGACAGCTCCACCAAACACTTCAGCGGATGGCACTATGACATCAAGCCCATTGTCAATCAGTTGGTTGAAGCAAAAGAGAAAGAGAATGCCCTAGTCATTCTGCCCGAGTATTTCGACAAGCAGTTCACCTATTATCCGGACGAAAACCACGAGGTTTTCCACTCGCAAAGCCAACCCCTCGATTATTGCGTGTTCCAAAACTACCTGCTTGGGCAAGGCTATTATTACGACTGCAACTACCAAAAGGCAGATTATGCCACTTATGACCGCGTGGTTTTACCCTACCACAAAGACTTTCCCATCCATGGATTAAATGAATATTTGGGAGGGAAAGGCTTCCATTTGGAACAAGAGCGAGACGCGTTCCCATTCATTATCCACTACTACACGAAATAAAGCTCAAGGTTATTTGCGACGAAGCAGATAAATCGTCCCATCGGTGGCTACCGTTTCATACGCATCACGGTCGGGAAACGCCTTCTTCCAATACACAGTTACATCAAAATAAGGCTGGGTGATTAGCACATAATCCGCATGAGGATTGGGACGGTTGCCGAGGTCGTAAATCTGTTCCCGCAATGCCAGATGCGGCACAAACATTGAAGCGGCAGCCACAGAAGCATTGTCAGGTATCTGACGAATGAGTTCACGGGCATACTGAGCATCGAAACGGCTTTGTTTATAATGCCTTCCTTGATACACGCAGATATTTTCAGGATTGACATAGGCTTTGGGAACACCGATGGTATAAAAAGTGGTGAGGATTACGGACAAAAGCAACGTACCTGCCAACGCCAACCGCCATGCCTGTTTCTTTAATCTGATGATGACTAAGAAAGACGAAATGACGATCACCGGCATGAACTCGACAGAATACTGGACCGAAATGCCCCAAAACATGCCATCGATGGAAAGCATTTTCTGCCCAATCAAAGGAATCAGCATGATCAGATAGTTAGGCTTCAACAAGGTCAGCACCAGCCCTGTTGTCAAGGCACAGATATAGAACTCCGCCTTCACGCCATCAAAGCGCGGCAAACCATTCGTGTTGACAAACAGCAATCGGATGGTCTCTCCTGGATTCATCAGCAAATTCTTGGCGATGTCCAAATAGTTATCACCCAAATGGGCATAACGGGCGAATCCTCCTCCATTGCCGCCTAATTTCGGCATCACTATCATATTGACAATAAGAAAGTAAGCTATGGAAAAGACCGCATAGGCCAACAAATGCCAAAGCGCCCGTTTGTCTTTTCGGTAATCCCACATCAAGGCCATCACGACGAAAAGCAGCCACAACGACATGTTCTCCTTCCCGATGACAAACAAAACAACAAACAAAGTAGCCATGCCAAACCTTCCCTGCTTGATGAAATAAAGTAGCCAGGGTAACAACATGGCCGTCACCACATTGGAATGGTAGTCAAAGCCAAAAGGCTGTATGACACCAAACGAAAATAGGAAAGCAGCACTAGCAAACAATGGCATCCAGTCATCATCGGTATAAAGCCCAATCAGTTTGTATACGCCCCATCCTCCCAACAAAACCGCCACAATTTGGACGACAAGCAAAGTGTAGGTCCCGAACAAATAGATCAACGGCGAAAAGAGGACCAAATACAAATCGAAATGGTCGCTGAGAACACGTTGAGGCACATCCTTAAACATGCTACAGTCGTCGACGCGAAAGTGCACGTAGTCGTACATCGCATGGGTGTAAAGCCCCAAGTCAAGCGCATACGTCTTGAAAAGGAAATGGTTAACCAAGGATATGAGGCAATACAATACGCCGGCAACGGTAAATACCGATGCCAGCGTGATGTTTTTCTGCCGCTTACCCAAGGTCATCGCCTTCATACCGGCCGCTTATTATTCCGCTTGGAACAGGGTGATAATGTTCAGAATCACTTCCGAAGCCTTCATCATACTCTCAAGTGGCACATACTCCAACTTGCCGTGGAAGTTGTGACCGCCGGCGAAGATGTTGGGGCAAGGCAGACCCATGAACGAGAGGTTGGCACCATCGGTACCGCCACGGATGGGCTGCACTTTCGGCTTGATGTTGGCCATCTCCATGGCCTTAATCGCTCTTTCGACGATGAAGAAATGAGGTTCTACCTCTTGGCGCATGTTGTAGTACTGGTGCTTCAGTTCCAGCTTCACCACATCGCCATATTTCTTGTTGAGGAACTCCACCACCGAGGTCATCATGGCTTTCTTTTCCTCAAACTTAGCGCGGTCATGGTCACGGATGATGTACGACATCGTGGTCTCCTCTACCGTGCCGTTGATTTCGGTCAAGTGGAAGAAGCCTTCGTAGCCCTGGGTGAAACGCGGACGTTGCTCCACGGGTAGCATACCGTTGAGTTCCATGGCGATGAGCATCGAGTTGACCATCTTATCCTTGCCATAGCCGGGATGGATATTGCTGCCTTGGATGTGGATCTTGGCACTTGCGGCATTGAAGTTTTCATACTCCAACTCGCCGATTTCGCCGCCATCCATGGTGTAGGCATATTTGGCACCGAACTTCTTCACGTCAAACTTCACCACACCACGACCAATCTCCTCGTCGGGCGTGAAACCAATCTTGATCTCGCCATGCTTGAAGTCGGGATGCTCCATCATATACTGGGCAGCATACATGATTTCGGCCACACCCGCCTTGTCGTCGGCACCAAGCAGTGTCGTGCCATCGGTGGTGATCATCGTCTGACCTTTATACTGTGCCATTTCAGGAAACTCAGAAACACGCAAAACAATGTTCTTTTCCTTGTTCAGCACAATGTCGTTGCCGTCATAGTTCGGGATGATTTGCGGCTTAATGTCAGCTCCCGAAGCGTCAGGTGAAGTGTCAACGTGGGCGATGAAACCTATTGCTGGGATGTCGCGGTCGACATTGGAGGGGATGGTGGCCATCACATAGCCGTATTCGTCTAACTCGGCCTTGATGCCCATGGCTTGCAGTTCGTCGCAGAGCATCTTCAACAGGTTCAACTGTTTGGCAGTGCTGGGTTGTGACTCGGAGTTTTCGTCGGAGGTCGTCTCAACGGAGACATATCTCAAGAATTTGTCTAAAAGCTTTTCCATTTTGCAAGGATTAAAATTGGCACAAAGGTAAGGATTTCTGTTGAACTGTTGAATGTTTAATCGTTTAATTGTTTGTTGACGCGAGACTATGGAACACAGGGCATTGGACTTGTCACATAGTCCCGTGTCAAAGCAAAACAAAACCGCGACAGAATCGCTCCTGCCGCGGTACCATGAAAAAACAACATTACTATCGTTTAACGCTTCTCGGCGTGTTTTCTCGCACGGTGACGATCTTTGGCCCACAAACCATAGACTTCGCTGACATTGCCGGCAGTCGTGAAGGCATTGATTTCGTTCTTGCCGAGATACTCCATCAATTTGGAGAACTCATCATTGGTGAGCAAGGATTCCAACTCAATCGATTTTTCGTTGGTATAACCACCGATCACTTCATAAAGGGTGCAGCCTCGATGGAGTTCGTCGATGATGTAATGGCGAATGCGATCGTAGTCTTTCGAAACAATGCAAACACGCTTGCGTTGGTTCAAGTTGGCCGTGAACATATTCACCACCAGGCCGTTGATCCATGTGGCGATGAGGCCGATGATGACCATTTGGAAGGGGTTGATGGCGAAAGCCGTGAGGCAGATGATGGCACCCGCCACGCTCACCGACTTACCCATGTCGAAGTGCAAGTATTTGTTGACGATCTTGGCCAAAATATCAAGACCACCTGTGGAGGCATTGATGGAGAACATCAGCGTTTGTGCGGCACTAAGGATAATCACGCAGCAGAGCAGGTCGAACCACGGGTTACCCATCACGGAATAGGCCGAACTGGGGTCGACGCCCATATTGACCAGATAGCTGTTGGGGGTGGCAAAGTTTTCCCAAGGATAGATCCATTCACAGACCTTGGTCATGGGACCGAGAATCAAGGCGCAATACACCGTCTTCAAGCCAAACTCCTTGCCAATGAGCAGATAGGCCAAAATCAGCAGGATGGCATTGATGATGGTAATCATCATCGACAGGCTGATGTTGATGCCCATGCTGTTGAAGATGTTGGTCAGCACGATGGAGAGACCCGAGATGGAGCCTACAATCAGCTTGCTAGGAACGAGGAAATAATAGACGCAAACACCCGTCATAAACATGCCAAAAGTCATGATCAGCAGCTCCACCCAGAACTTTTTACTGACCAAAGCCTGGCCAATTTCCTTCATTATGTCGTTAAATTTTTTCATAAATGTTTGATTTATAAATTCTTAAATAAAATCTCACCCTTGATTTTTGAGGCTGCAAAGGTCGGAATTCTTTTTGAGATAAAGAAGGGTTTTCAAGAAATAATTATCTTTGCAAAAAAATAGCGGAATGACCCTGCTCGACTGGCTCCCCATAACGAAGAAAGAAACCGACCTGCGCGGTTGGGACGAGGTGGACGTGGTGTTCGTCACAGGCGATGCCTACGTCGACCACCCTGCCTTTGGGGCTGCCGTCATCGGGAGGGTGTTGGAACACAATGGCTTCCGCGTCGCACTCATCCCCCAACCCAACTGGCGTGACGACCTGCGCGACTTCAAGAAATTCGGCAAACCTAGACTTTTTTTTGGCGTCTCGGCAGGTTGCATGGACTCAATGGTGAACCACTACACCGCCAACAAGCGCCTGCGCAGCAACGACGCCTACACCCCCGGTGGCGAGGCAGGATTCCGCCCAGATAGAGCCACCATCGTCTACTGTAACATCCTCAAACAGTTCTATCCCGACGTACCCGTCATCGTTGGCGGCATCGAGGCATCACTCCGAAGGGTAACACATTATGACTATTGGGACGACTGCCTGAAGCCCAGCATCCTGGTCGACTCAAAAGCCGACCTTGGTGTGTACGGCATGGGTGAACTCACCATGGTGGAAATCGCCAAGGCCATCAAAGACGGCAAAAGCATCAGCGAATTGACTAACATCAAGCAGACCTTTTTCTTGCAAGACAAGAAACAGCCACTTCCCAATTTCGAAGGCGAGACCATCGAGCTCGTTTCACACGAAGTCTGCCTCAAGGACAAGAAAAAATATGCCTCCAACTTCCGGCACATCGAAGAGGAGTCCAACAAAAAGCACGCCGCAAGACTAATTCAAGACATTGGCAACCAACGTCTTATCATCAACCCGCCGCCACCTACCTTCACTGAAGAACAAATTGATGCCTCCTTCGATTTGCCATACACTCGCCTGCCTCATCCCAAATACGCCAAGCGCGGTGCCATCCCAGCTTACGAGATGATTCGTCATTCCGTCAACCTGCATCGCGGTTGCTTTGGCGGCTGCGCCTTCTGCACTATCTCGGCACACCAAGGCAAGTTCGTGGCATCGCGCAGCAAGAAATCTATATTAAAAGAGGTGGAAAAGGTGACAGAGATGGAGGACTTCAAGGGCTACATCAGCGACCTGGGCGGTCCTTCGGCCAATATGTACCGTATGAAGGGCAAGGACGAACGCCTCTGCGAGAAATGCGCTCGCCCTACATGCCTGCAGCCCAGCGTTTGCAAAAACCTCAACACCGACCATCATCCGCTCATCGAGATTTATAAAGAGGTGGACAAGAACCCGAAAGTAAAGAAAGCCACCATAGGCTCGGGCATCCGGTATGATTTGTTCTTGCACGACAGCACGCCCGAGGAGAACAAGGCCATGGGGTATGACGAATACTTCCGACAACTGGTCACGCGACATGTCAGCGGACGACTGAAAGTGGCCCCCGAACACACCAGCGACTCCGTGTTGAAACTCATGCGCAAGCCCAAGTTCGACATGTTCGTGAAGTTGAAACAGAAATTCGACCAAATCAACGAGAAAGAGCATCTCAACCAACAACTCATCCCCTATTTCATCTCCTCGCACCCCGACTGTTATCTTGAGGACATGGCTGATTTGGCCGTGAGGACTAAGGAATTAGGCTATCATTTGGAGCAAGTCCAAGACTTCACTCCTACTCCTATGACCTTGGCCACCGAAATATACTATTCGGGTTACGACCCATACACGCTTGAACCTGTCTTTTGCGCCAAGACCAAAGAGGAGAAGCTTGCCCAACAACGGTTTTTCTTCTGGTACAAACCCGAGAACCGCGAGTGGGTGAAGAACGCTTTACGCAGAATTGGGCATCCCGAATGGATCAAAAAGCTTTTCAAATCATAAAATCACTACTTTTGCAACAAATTTCACAATCTAAAAGATAAAGACATGAAAAAACACATCTTCGGAGCCATCGTGCTCATCGCCGCCCTCGCTTTTGCAGGCTGCAACAACAAAAAACAAAAAGAAGAAGTCAAAGAAGAAGCCGTTGAGACCGTCACCGAAAAGATCGAGCTTCCCAATCGCATGCTCATTATCGTCGACCCGCAAATCGACTTCACCACGGGCAGCTTAGCCACTGCCAAGGGTCCCGCTTCGATGGACTTCCTCGCCCAGGCACTCAATGACGGCGCTTGGAAGAATTATGGTTGGATCATCGTCACTCAAGACGCCCACCCGGCCAACCACTGCTCTTTTGTTGAGCAAGGCGGTGTGTTTCCGCCTCACTGCGTGCAAGGCACCGAAGGCATGAACGTCTACCCCGCCCTCCAAGAAGTGCTGACGGCCATCACGCCCAACATCCCGAACATCCATTACATGCAAAAGGGTGACCTCGCAGAAAAAGAGGAGTTCAGCATCTTCCAAAACGAACGTAGCGGCGCAAAACTTCGTGCCGTCATCGAGCAAGAAAAGTTTGAAGGCATCGACGTGTGCGGCATCGCCACGGACTATTGTGTCTATGAGACCACCAAAGACCTGATGGCCTTCTATCCTGCCAACCAAATCCGCATCGTGACCAACTGCCTCGCCGCCGTCGACGACAACGACACCAAGCTCGCCGACCTGATGAAGGAGAACGGCATTCAAGGCATTGAGTTTTAATATTTGACGCGAGACTTCGAGACCACGGGACTACGAGACAAGCAAAGTCCCGTAGTCTCGAAGTCTCGAAGTCCCGTGTCACAACCATGAGCAAATTCAAATCATTCTTACAGCGCAAGGGCGTCGACATGACCTGGAAGGCCTATTTTGTCGACGCTCTTGGCGCTATGGCGCTGGGCTTGTTTGCCTCGTTGCTCATCGGCACCATCTTTCAGACCTTGGGCGACAAGACGGGCATTGAAGCCTTTGTGACCATCGCCAAATATGCCAAAGCCGCCACGGGAGCCGCTATCGCTGTGGCTATCGCCTACAAACTCGGTTGCGAGGGCCTGGTGCTGTTTAGCGCCATCGCCGTAGGCATTGCTGGCAACGAGTTGGGCGGCCCGATGGGCGCCTATGTCGCTGTCATCGTGGCCATCGAATTGGGCAAGATGGTCTATAAAGAGACCCAAGTCGACATCCTCGTGACCCCGGCCGTCGTCATCATCAGCGGCGTGCTGATGGCCTACCTCGCCGGTGCACCCATACAAAAGGTGATGACCGCCCTAGGCACTTTCATCGAGAATGCCACCCAGATGCAGCCCTTATTGATGGGCATCGTCGTCTCTGTGGTCATCGGCTCAGTGCTCACCCTGCCCATCAGCTCGGCAGCCATCTGCCTTGCCATCGGTTTGGGCGGTATCGCGGGCGGCGCTGCCACAGCAGGCTGCTGTGCCCAGATGATCGGCTTCGCGGTGTTGAGTTTCAGGGAAAACCGATGGGGTGGACTGGTGGCACAAGGTCTCGGCACCTCTATGTTACAGATGGGTAATATCGTGAAGAATCCTAAGATCTGGATTCCCGTACTGCTTACCTCGGCCATCACAGGACCTATCTCCACCTGCATCTTCCACTTGGAAAACATCCCTATCGGCTCCGGCATGGGCACCTGCGGCCTCGTCGGCCCCATCGGCATTTATACCGCCATGCCCGATGGCGGCTCGAACATGTGGATTGGAATGTTGCTGGTTTGCTTTGTGTTACCCGCCGTCCTTACTTGGCTCTTTGGCTTAGTTTTCCGCAAAATCGGATGGATTAAAGACGGCGACCTCAAAATAGACTGCTGATGCCACAACGTCCCACAAAACCACTTACGCCCGACCAAGTGTTGGACAAGATGGCCAAATATTGCGCCTATCAGGAGCGTTGTGTGAAAGACGTGAAAGACAAACTAAAGACCTTCGACATCCCACAAGAATCGAAAGACGAAATCCTTGACTATCTGTTGGATAACCGTTTCGTGAACGATGAACAATTTGCACGGAGTTTCGTGCGCGGCAAGCTCAACCAAAGCGGCTGGGGCGTAAACAAAATCCGCTTCCATCTCATGCAGAAAGGCATCGACAAAGACGTGATTGACGAAGCCTTCGGCCAAACCGACGAGGAAGTCTACAAACAAAAACTGATTGACATTCTGAAAGCCAAATCCAAAACCGTCAAGGCTGAAACCGACTTTGAGCGCAAACGCAAATTGGCCGCCTTCGCGATGCAGAAAGGCTTTGAAGGCAGTTTGGTTTGGGAGGTTTTAAAGGAATTCTGAACCCCTTAAAACGAAAACAGATAGCACTTGATGTATTGCCAGCGACGATTCAGCAGGTCATCCTTGGAAATCAGGAAGTTGAGCATCCCGCAGTCGTAGAAACGCAGGTTCCAGTCGTCGCTCTCGTCGATTTGCAGGAGCGAGAGTATCCCAGGCATGGCCTCGCGCACCTCTTCGATGTAAGGTTCGCCGAGCAGCCGTGTGCTGTATTGCGGCTCCGACTCGTAGGTGAAGGTGATGCTTTCGGCTGGCAAACCGAACGGCGATCCATCTTCACAAACGATTTTGTGGGTGTGCAGTTCCTTGATGTTGGGTGCGTAAAGCACTTTGAAACAAGGTGCTTCCCATTCGCCCATGCCAGGAGACACAATGGCATCAAGGTTGCCCAAGAAATAGTCCAGGGCGGCAAAGAAGTAGAGCATCCCCTCGTGCGGGAGTTGGTTCTCTTTGTCGTAAGGCGCAATCTCGTCGCAGCGTATCTGGCAGATGAACGTGAGCGGGTCGGCGTATTCGTCGCCGTCGTCGTTGACGGGGACTTCGGGATAGTCGAGGCTGTCGGGCATGTCGGGGAATCCCCACCATTTGCTTTTGCCGAATAGGTCGGCGTCGGTTTTTTGTGTCGTTATCTTAATCATGGTTTACAATTTGCCAAAATGATTGAAACATTGTCGTAACCACCTGCTTCACAAGCTTTTTCTTTCAACAGCTCGGCCAACCCGTCAGCCATGCCTTGTTCGGTGATGCCTTCGTTCAAAACAGCTTCTATCTCGTCGTCGGAGAGCATGTCGGTGAGGCCGTCGGAGCAAATCAAAATCACGTCGTCCTCAACGATTTTGCTGGTGATGTCGTCAGTGAGGATCTTGCCAGTGAGTCCACCGCCAATGCAGTTGAGGAGGGCTTTGCTGGCCTGCGGATTGCCAGTGATGCCACGCTCGGTTTGGTCGGTGGTGAGTTGCCTCAGAATACCGTCACGGAAACGGTAGGTGCGACTGTCGCCCGCGTTGATGAGGTAGATCTTGCCGTAGTGCCACACCACGCCCGTCAGGGTGCAACCCATAGGCTTCGTTTGTCCTTGGGCATAGGCCGCATTGTTGAGTTTGTACGATATGTATTTGCCAGCCTCATTAATATCGTCGCTGAACGTGTCGGGTCTGATCTCGTTCATTGCAAACTGTTCTTTCAACTCTTCAAGAGTGATCTCGCTGGCTTCTTCGCCTTTTTCGTGGCCTCCCATGCCGTCGGAGACGAGCAGGTAGAAAACAGCGTTTTCCTGCACGTCGACAGTGAGGTTCATGGCATCGTCGCGGAGAAACACACCTCCTATGGAAAGGGCGTCTTCATTGTTTTCGCGCACCCTTCCTTTGTCGCTTATCGCTTGTATGTCTATCTTCATTGTACCTTGAAATCTATGGTTGCTATGGTTAATTCATCACCTATATGTATCGGTGCTCCAACGCCGGCGGTGAGTCTCACGCCGTTGACGAAAGTGCCGTTGGTGGATCCGTTGTCGACGACCCTCCATCCTTCCGCAGTTCGCGTGAACATTCCGTGCTTGCCGGAGATGTATTTGCATGAGGCGAACTCAGGATAAATGCCCGACGTGCGCCCAAACTGCCCTTCGCGCAATGGCAATACCCAGCCATTGCCGACGATTTTGGTCGGTACGGCTGGCACATTCGTTCCACTTATCGCCGTGCCTTGCGGCGTGTCGCTGTCCTGCTGCGGCTGTTGGGAAATTGTTTGTGGTTGCAGGGGAACTGCTGGCGGCTGTTGGGCACTGCCGTTGAGGTATTTCCTTCCAGGGACGAGGTCGCTGCCACACACCGGGCATTCGCGTCCTCGGTTCGGTTTGGGGCGTTTGCACTCGGGACACCACATCAGCTCGGTGCCGCATTGGTCGCAGAAAGCGCTGTCGTCGGGGATCATGGCCCGACAGCTTGGGCATTGTATCATATCACATCCTCCATTTTAATCGTTTTACGTTCTTCCGCAGTAGGCGCGCCGCCTTCTTCGGCGAGGCGCATGGCCAGGTTGCCCTTGACTTCGTCGAAAAGGTTGCGGGCCTCGCGACCGTTGCCGAAGGTGCGGCCTCGGGTGTTGTACATCATGGTGAGCTTGCCGCGCACGGCGTTCTCGGCCATCGCGTCGAGGATGTAGCCTCCATTGCGTGCGTGAATCATGAAAATGTCGAAAAGCTCTTGCGGCGAATAGTCGTCAAACACGATGCGGTTCTGTTTAGGAAAGCGCGATTCGAATCCGCTGTTCTCGGCCAAGAACTGCTGCATCTCGAAGGAATAGCCTGCGGCGATGCAGACGAATTTGCCACGGTCGTTCTCGAGCCGTGCGACAAGGGTTTCGAGGGCACTGCGGCCAAATTGGTCGGAGGCGAGCTGATATGCCTCGTCGATGAAAAGTATGCCTCCCATGGCACTGTCAATCATGTGCGTGGTGATGGCCTCCGTGTCGCCCACATATCTTCCGACGAGATTAGCTTTTCCAACCTCCACGACGTTGGGCGACGGCAATGCCCCCATGGAATAGAGTATCTTGCCCATGAGCCGCGCCACCGTGGTCTTGCCCGTGCCCGGATTGCCAAGGAAGAGATAGTGGCCAAGCGGAATATCGGGGCGACGGTTCTCGACGCGGGCACTCTCAATCTCGTTGTTGATGGTATGGGCGAGCTTCGTGAGCGATGCCTTGACACCACCAAGACCGATGAGTTGGTTGAGTTCTTGGAGACATTCGTCAACCGAGACCTTCTCCGGCTCCTCAAAGGGAATGTCCTCCAAAAAAGCCGTGTGTAACACTTCGGGCGTCCATTGGTCGAACGGGAGGCTGCTGATGCGGTTGTTGATGTTGGTCTTGGTTTCTGCCACCTTTTTCATGGCCTCGCCGGCATTGCCGAACTTGTCGTCTTTCATGGCCACCATGTTGCGGAACATGTTGAGGGCCTTCATGCGTACGGTGTCGTCGGCGAGGGTGAAGTTGTATTTCTTGGCCTTTGCCGCCCTCTCGTAGATTTCGAAAAGTTCCTCAGCGGTGTAGTCGTCGATGTGAATGGTGTGCGAAAAACGCCGCTTCAGGCCTGGGTTGGAGTTCATGAAGGCGGCCATCTCCTTGGGATAGCCTGCGCAAACCACCACGAACTTGCCCGCCTCATTTTCCATACGTGTCATGAGGGTCTGCACGGCCTTTTTGCCTTCCGAGCTGGTGCTGCGTCCCGCCTCGTCCATCGGTTCGAGGTCGTAGGCCTCATCGAGAAAGAGCACGCCGCCCATAGCTTCTGTTATGGCAGCGTCCATGAGTTTGTCCGACTCGTTGAGATAGAGGCCGATGATGTCTTTCGGCACCTTCTCCGTCACCTTGTCGGTGCTGGTCACACCGAGGGCCTTGAAGATCTTGCCGAAGATGCGTGCCACCGTGCTCTTGCCCGTGCCAGGGTTGCCCGTGAGGATGAAGTTGTACTTGGTGAGTCCTTCCTGCGCCTCCCCCATCTCGATCAGTTGCTTCTGCACGGCAATCTCCTGAGCGATACGGCGGATGGCGTCTTTCACCGACTTCATGCCCACAAAACCGTCCAATTCTTTCATCACGTCCTCGACAGATATTTCTTTGGCGTTGTCTTCGCCAACAATATCGATATAAGTGAGAATTTGGTCATTAGCCCCGTGCTTGCTGTGGCGTTTGATAGCAGCGTCGAAAAGGTTGCGCACCTCGCGGGCGTTGCCGAAAGTGTCGCTGCGTTTCAGATACATACGGTCGAACACTTTAGGGAGCATTTCCTCCGCTTTTGCGTCGAGGGTGAAAACGCCTGCGTCATCGACGTTACTGACGAGCATTTTGCGGAAGAGCTGTTCCAGCTCGCGTGCCGTATAGTCGGGGAACTCGATGGTGACGTTGCAGCGCGACGGCAGTCCGGGGTTCATCCTTATAAATTCACCCATTTCCTTGGTGTAGCCGGCCATGATGCACACGAATTCGCCTTTGCGGTTTTCGAGAAGGGGTAGTAGCGTGTTGACAGCATCAAGGCCAAAACCGCCAGTGCTGCCGTTGTTGCCCATCAGGGCGTATGCCTCATCGATGAACAGCACTCCTCCCATAGCCTTGTTGACGTAGTTCTTCACGTTGGCCTCCGAGTCTCCCACAAACTGTCCGATGAGGTCTTTTCCCGAAATTTCCACAAACTGTCCTGTAGGCAGAGCTCCTATGGCGTTCAGTATCTCGCCGAACTTGCGGGCGAAAGTGGTCTTGCCGGTTCCTGGGTTGCCAGTGAACAGGTAGTGGTCCTTCAACAGTTTTTCCTTTGCACCTTTCTCCTTGCGCTTATTGACGTTGCTCACGATGGCCCTGATTTCGTCTTTCACGCTTTGCAGACCGATGTAGCCGTCCAACTCCCTGAAAATTTGTTCCTCTGTCTTGGGAACGAAGGTTTTTTCATCCTCAATGTCAACGGCTTCGATGGTGTCGCTGCCACGCAATTTGGCGCTGACGCACAAGTCGTTGGCCACTTTTTCGGCAAGGCGACCGTTGACGTAGGTCAGCTCTTTCTGCCGCATATACCATGAGAAATGAGCACGCAGCTTGGGCAAGGCCTCGTCGGCAATGTCCATGCGTTTCTCTTTCTTCAGCAAGGCCGAAGTCAGGCTGACGAGGTCGTCGATGGAGAAGGAGTCCAGTTGGAAGCGGAACTCGAAAAGGCCTGCCACGTCCTTGTTGTTCTCAAGGAAATTGGTCATGTCGTTGATGTCGCCACTCAGGATGACGATGGGGGCTTTGCCGTTTTTCATCTTATCGAACAGCTTATCAAGCTCGCCCACGCGGTCGGCCTTGGTGATGAACAGCAGTTTTTGGGCGTTGTTGATGACCAATATCCCGTTTTGCAGGGCTGAGATATTCTCGTCGAACTTACCGAGGAATTCGTTCCATTCCGAAGCGGCCACCTCCTTGACGGGCTTGTCGGTAAGACCGGCCTTGACCATCATGTCGGCGATGTTCATGGCCATGTAGTGCTTGCCCGTGCCTGCGTCGCCCATGACGAGGCAATCGAGGCCGACATGGTTGCCCATCGAAGCGAGTTGCTTGGCCACTTTCAGCGTCTTGGTCAGCTTGTCGAACTCGGCCTGCATGGACTTCTTGCCGATGATGCCTATCTCGTCGGCGACGGTTATCTTCTCACCGCAGAAGCGACAAAACTTCGCCTCGTCGCGGTTGGTCTTTTGGCATTTTTCACAGATTTTCATGGTCTAAGCACTGATTGTTTTAGAATATCACTTCTTCCGTTGTCTCAACCTTTTTTTCTTCCTCGGTCGTGGCATTTTGGCTTGGGCCTTCTTCCTTGGTTGACGCTTGGGTATTGCTCTTTGCCTTTTTTGGCTCCTGTTTGGCAGTTTTTTTCTCTCTGGCGTGTTTCGCCTCGGGGTCAAACATCTTATTCATGGTCTTGTCGCCCACCACGCCGTCGGCGGTCAGTTTGTTGTCCTTCTGGAAGGCAATCACGGCGGTGCGTGTGGCGGCGTCGAAGGTGCCGGAAGCCTCGCCCTCAAAGTAGCCCAACTGCTTGAGGCGTTTTTGCATCGCTGTCACGGCCTCGCCTTTGCTGCCTTTAGAGAGGTTCCCAGTCAGCACGGGCATGGCGATGGTTTCTTCAGCTTCAGCCGCTTTTTCCTCGACTTTGTCCCAGCCAAAGGTGTGCGCTATCTTCTGCATGAACGGGCTTTGCGTTTCCGTTCCGCCACGCGGCAAAAGCAGGCTGAAACTCCAAAGCAACAGAGAGGAACCGATGAAGATGAGGACATAAAGGCGACGGTTGGTGAGGTCGTTTTTCCACGCGTTGATGTATTTGTCGTCAACCATGCCGCTGATGGATGAGTCGAACTCGGTTTCGTCGCTGTAGGCGTAGTAAAGCGGTTCGAGTATGTATTCCTCGAAGCCGGGCTTGTCGAACTTGCGGGCTTTCTTGGCGTACTCGCTTTTGTTGAAGACGGTCAGAAGGGTGAACGTGATCAAGGCCGCCAACACGACGATGAGGTAGAAATACAAGATGTACTGCCCGAGGAATTTCACCAAGAAGAAAAGCACGGCGGCACCCACCACACCTATTATGATAGGTATCAGGCAGCCGTCGGTGTCGAGGACGAAATAGAGGATGGCGCCCGCGACCAGTCCGACCGGCCAGATCCAGTTCTCCAACTTGAAGCCCGACGTGTCGAGCGAGGGGTGCATGATGATGTTCACCACAAGCACGATGGCGAGAGCGGTGAGCGGCAACACGCCCAGAAGCAGCGACAAGAGGAACTGCGTCGCGTTGCGCCGGCTCTGCTTGGCTATCTTGCCCTTGCCCTTGCTGACGATGCTCTTGACTTCGTCGGCGGCTTCGTCGAAACGCTTCACGGCGGTGTCGTCGGGGTCGATTTTGCTGACGTCCTCAAGGTATTCGTGCAGGAGTTTCTCGTAGGTGAACTGCGGCTTGAGGTTGGCGTTGGGGTCTTCGTGGTGCTGCACCGCGAGCCAGCCCCGCAAGCCGCGTTCCTCGTATTCTTTCTTGAGCGTCTTTTTCGAGAATCGGAACAGCTCGCTCACCGTGGTGATGTCGGCGTCCTCGTCTTCGAGATGATAGACAGGGTCGACGCCGAAGCCCTTGATGACCTTCATCCATGCCACCTGCTGGAGATAGTCCTCGTCTTTGGGTCCGGCTTTCTTTTGGTTGTCGTCGCTGTCATAATCAAGGCAATACTCCATCCAGTCGATTTGCTTGCGGAAACGCTCGCCCTTGGTTTTCATGAAATCGATGACGTATGAATCCTCCGACCCCAACCTTTCGAAATTGAAAGTGATGCCTCCGACCGCGTTGATATTGAGATAGCGATATCGGGTGTCTTTTTTCTGCTTGTCATTATCGTAGTCCCATATATTGCCTTTGCACTTGTTCCAACAAATATTATAGACATCGTTCAGCACCTTGCCAATGCCTTCGGCGGTCATGGCATAATGCGGGTTTTGGGGATCGTTGCAAAGGTTGATGTCCGAAAGCAGGTCGATGGTTTGGATGCGAAGCATGTAATCGTCAGGCAAGGCATCGGCTAACTTGGGGTCGCGCATCCTGACCCATTCCTTGAACTTTTGGCTTTCAATGGATCTGTCGGTGTCATAAGATCCCTCTGCGCGGTTATAGAAGTCGGCGACTTCTTTCAACGTTTGAGCTTTACACGACACTTTCTTCCCTGTTTCCTTTTCGCTTCCATCGAGATCGAAGGGTCTGTCAGGCCAGATGGCGTAGATGGCAGCCACCGCGCCGCCGTTTTGGTCGTTGCGGTAGCGGTTCTCGACGATGTCGTCCAATCGGGCTTGCAGTTCGGGATAGTCGGCGAGCCACTTGTTGAGCTGACCTTTGTAGAGGTAACGTGCCGCGAGGGCGATGTCTTCGGCCATGAAGTCGGTCAGGTCCTCAAAGGTGTGCGCGGTCTGGTGTTTCGAGGCGTTGTAGACGATGTTGAGGTCGGCCAAAATCTCGTCTTCCTCCACAGGCACGTCCTGCCCGTTGATGTAGGCGTCAATCGACTTGAAGTCCCATCGTTTCTCCGGGCTTTTGATGAGCAGTCCCCTCACGATGCGGTTGAGCGGGTCGGGGATGTCGGCGGGGATGTCGATGGTGCCTTTCATCTTGCGGAGCGAGTTTTCCTCTTCGGCGCGTGTGAAGGCCTTTTCGCCCATCCACATCGAGAGTATGGTCATGCCGAGCGAATAGAAGTCGGCCTTGGGTGTCATCTCGCTTGATATGCTCCCGTCGTCGTTCATGGTGGCGTTGTCTTCCTTGTAGATTTCGGGGGCGGCATAGATGGGGGTGCGGTTGCGCCTCGTCACGCAATATTTGCGCATGATGCCGTCCTTGGTCTCGGTTTTCAGCAGGTCGGCAATGCCAAAGTCACACAGCACACAACTCCAAGTTTCAGTGTCCTTGATGAGGATGTTGGCAGGCTTCACATCTTTGTGCAACACATTGGCTTCGTGCATCTTGTCGAGACTCATGGCGATGCTATAGGCGATAAGGAGTATGGCTTGCGCCTTCTTCTCGTGCTTGGGGTCGGCGGCAAAGTTGAAGTCGGTGTTTGCCGCACTTTTGCCTTCCACAAACTCCATCAGTTCGAAGGTGTCGCCATAGGCTTCAATGTCGACGATGCAGTCCTTGCCCTTCAGTGGCTGCAAGGCGTCCAACACCTTCTTGTTGGTTCGGAACCCTTGGTGACAAAGTTTCAAGGCGTAGGTTTTCTTGCCTTCCTTCACTTTGAATATCTCGCCTTCGGTGCCGTTGCCAAGACGTTCCGTGATGGTGCAGTTGTGGCCGCCCACTGCAACATCTTCGCCCACTTGGTGCGTAAACCCAGAGGCGGTTTGGCCTTGCGGTTTTGCCGCCCTATCGGGGGCAGTTGCTGTCTTTTCGGGAGCGGTTGCTGTCTTTTCGGGGGCGATTGCTGTCCCTTCTGGCGTATGGGCATTTGCCGATGTCGTTTCCGGTGCCACAGCCGTGCTTTCGGGTACTGAAGCCGTCTCGTCCGCCTTGGGTTTCATCTGCGATGCGAGGTCTTTCAGCGACATCTTTGGTTTGTTGTTGCCTTCCATGCTTGCTATTGTATTTGTTATGTTTCTTTTTTTGTCCAGCGTCCTAATCAATCCTCTTATACACTTTCCTCTGTTTTTCCACTTCCTCTAAGCTTGTTTGCGTGACATCGATTGTCCTGGTGACCCAATGACCGCCGTATTGTCTCACACCACATTCCTGAGGGCCTCTGTGAAATATTTGGCACTTGTTGCACACCCATCCTAATCTATCTTCTTGGACTGTGCGTGTAACCATTTCTTTTTCCTTGTAAGTCTCCATGACGGCCACCTTTCGGGCGGTGGAGTAGTTGCGTTGCTCTTGGGGCGTGCTTCCCGCCGGAGGCACCATCGATTCCAGCACTTTGTTGGCTTCTTCCACCATGCGTTGGTATTCAGCCTGTATCTCCTCGCGGCTGCGCGAACTGCTTTGTTTGGGCTGCGCCTTGGGTTTTTCGGAGGGTTTGAAACCCACCTTGCCCATCAGTTGGCGCAGGCGCAGCTCTTTCTCGGTCGGCTCGTGCGGGGTGTCGTCGGGGGTACCGTCGTCATCGGTGGCGTTTTGCATCTCGGCTTCGAGTTCGGCCATCTTGACCAAGATGCTGACGGCTTCCTGCACCTTGGGGTCAGCCTTGGCCTTCTCTACGGCCTTGCGGGCGGCACGCGAGAGCGGCCGGTTGCACTGGCGGCAGAAACTCCTGAAATTGAGGGTGCCGCAATCGGGGCAGGTGACACCGTCGGAGGGCATCCCGCACTCAGGGCAGTCGATGTCGGTGGCGGTCATGCTTGCGCCGCAAAAGGTGCAATACTCCACGAGTTTGTGGCCGCACACGGGACAAATCTCATAGTCAGGCTCGACGGCGGAGCCGCAAAAGGGACAGGCTGTGAGTGCTTCGTTTTGCCGAGTGTTGGCCGACGTGTTTTGCGCCGCGCGGGTGCGCTCGTCGGTTCTGACTCGTTCGCGCTGTTTAGGGTCTTCGTTCATCATACTTCATGTTAAAGTCAGTCGAACATTACTCTTGGGTTCATCTGTTGCGGGTCGCGCCAGTCGATGCCACGCTTGGCAAGCACACCGCGCTTGGCGCTCCAGTAGCCGAAGCAAAAGCCCATGCCTCGCGGCGCATCGCCCAGCAACGCATCGGTCTCGGCCTCTACCTCTTGGTTGATTTCCTCCCACAGCGGGGTGCGTTCTATCTCGTCGAACTCCAAATGGCGGTGCGGGTTTTTCTTCTTGTATTCGCTGTAGCTGACGTTTTCGATGTCGATAAAACGCTCCAGTTCAGCGATGTGCTCCATCACATCCTCTTCGGTGAGGTCGTCCGATTTCTCCTCCGACATTTGCAGCTGCTCCAACTCGTAGCGGAGCATCTCCAACGTGAAACGCGGCGCGTCATATTCCGAGAGTTTTTCCACCACCATCTCGCAGCCCATGGCACGGCCCAACGGACCTTCGTCGTCGCCCACTTGCTTGATGAGTTCAAAGGTTTCCTTCGCTATCGCGAGGTTTTTCCAAATGCGCATCTCCTCGGCGTTCTCGCGCATCACCTCCACGTTGGCAAGGATGGTCTCCACCAGTTGTTCGCTATTGCTTGTATATTCCATTGTTTTTTTACTTAATTGGTTTACAATAGTTTAACTCAATCCTCCTCATCGCCTTCCAGCTTGAACCTGACGCGGGAGCGGATGTCCGTCGGCACCTGCCTGCGGTCGACAAACTGCCATTCGTCGATCATGTAGCCGCCGTTGCACTTGATGTTCAGCTCCACAGCGTCTTTGATGGAATACATCAAGTCGTTAGTGCTGGTGAAGGAATATTCGCTGGGACAAAGGACAAAGAGCGTGTCGCGGCAGAGGTTGCAGTTTTCCAGCGCCTCTTCGACGTCGGGAAGTTTCACCGTGAGGGTCTTCGGCTCGGTGTCGTCGTCATCCGTCATGGAGGCCACCTCTTCCCCATCCTCTTCCGTTTCCTCATCGTTATCTATCAGGTCGGGGTCGTCGTATTCCTCGAAGGCATCGTCGGTGGGCGGTTCCAATACTTTCAGTTCTTCATCGGTGGGGAAGCGCGTCAGTCCGCCCGTGGCTGCATTGAGCATTTTGATGCACATGTCGAAGAACATAACGCCTTTGATAGGTTTCAGATTGTATTTCTCGTCTTCGAGCATAAGCATCACCGTGCCGCGTATTTCCATGGCATGTCCGTAGAGGATGGTGGCTGGCATGTTGTCGGGCAGGTCCTTGGCGTAACCGTCGCGGTCGACGGCCATGACGATATGGTTACCAGCGTGTGCGCCACGGCACAGCACTTTGCTCATGCGGTTCAGTGCTTCGGAATAGTGAACAAGGTCGATGCCGTCGGCATCGATGAGTGTGGCGAGGTCGGCAAGCGTGTCGAAGGTCTCCGGCTCCACCTCGGTAGCATAGAAGAACCCTTGCGGGTAGACCTTAAGCACGCCCGTGGTGTCGGGGTTTTCGTCATTAGCCGTGCGTTGATCGTAGTATTCTTGTAGCCATAGTTTCTCTATCTCCTCATCGTACTCAGGCATAAGCTTTGCAGCATAGCCACGCGCCACCTTTTCAAGTGCCCACTCAGTGATGTTGTTGCGGCGCAATGCCTGCAAGTACAGCATGACTGTTTCTTTTTGGCCAAGGCGCATCTCGTCGGGAATGTCGTCGGCTATTCCTTGTATTTGTGCGAGTAAATCGAAGCATTGGCTATCGCCCAACTCACAGCCGCGCTTGGCAATGCATATCGCCTCGGCGGTGTCGGTTTCGTAGCCCCTTTCTCCATTGAATATGCTGATAGCCAATACATAGCAGGCGTAACGGTCGCAGTGTTCGATGGCGTAGCGAAGGCCACGGTCAAACGCTTCGTGAAGTTCCTTTTGTTGCTCTTCTGGCAATGCCGCAAAATCGTCTTGTGTCATGAATGACGCCAAGGCCCTGTGGCAGTTCACCGCACCCTTTGCCATGCCTTCTTCGGCAAACTGTCGTGAAAGCGACTTGTCGCCTTTGTCATAATAGTATTTGGCAAGCGAATAATAGCTTTCCGAGTTGCCCCTTTCTATTGACTTCTTGTAATACTTCACCGCTTCGTCCTTGTCGGTTTGGGCTACGGCCAGACCTAACAGGTCCCAGTAGATGGGGTCGCTGTCGGGGTGTTTTTCCAGATGCTTCTGCAAAATGTCGGCTGACTCTTCCGGGTCTTTCGGGAATCCATAATCGCCATAGATGGTGTTGTAAAGCGTCAGGTACTGCGCCAATTCGCTGTTTTCCGTTTGCGCCTTGTACATCAGGAAGGCATGCATCTCATGATTGGCTATGTCCGTTTCCGTTGTCCCGACGTAGTGCATCTGTGCCAAGGCAGCGAAGGCGTCGGCCACAAAGCCGTAGTTGGCGGCAAGGAGCAGTTTTTCTTCCGCTTCCTTCAACGAGTTGCCGTCGGGGTTGGCGTAATAGAGCCATCGTCCGTAGCCGTAGCAGGCATAGTAGTCGTCGCTGTTTTTCAGGCGTTCCACCATCTCGGGCGAAATGCTCAGCGTGCGCCAACGGGTGAGGAAGTGTTGCAGAAATTCGCGGTCGTGAGTGATTTCAAATGTTGTTTCCATAGTTCATTGATTATTGTTTGTTACATCTTTCCAAGTCAGTTCAAGCGAATAGTCATCGCCGTCATAGACGCAGCCGTCGCTCCACTCGCGGCCTTCTATCTCGGCGGTGTAGCGGACGGTTTCGCCGGGGCGCAGCGTCTTCACGTTTCCGTTGTAATCGGTCAGCGTGATGCAGTCCTTCTCGATACGGGCTATGTTGATGTCGCCGAAGCCAGGGAAAGGCAGCCTGTCCAATTTTGCTTCGAAGTCGCTCTCCTCATATTTCCATTTGCCGCTGCTGCTTATCGACCACCTCGAATGCCCATAGTTGGCGTGAAGCATGATTGGCCCGTCGACGGCATTAGGCTCCTGATAGCGACCCTTCACGAAAGTGCCTTCCTGACGAATACCGGCTTTGGAGTTCTCGAACACCCCCTGTCCATGCGCCAACCCTTCGTGGAACTCACCCTCGTAACGTTGTCCTTCGGTGCAGAAAGAATCACTCGTGAGGACACCGTGACCTTCGGGTCTGTCATTTTCCACCTCACCGTCATAGACCCAATCACCACTGACATATACAATGTGCCCGTCCTGCCATACCAATGCCCTATTCTCGCCTTTACCAAAAGGCTCAGGAAGTGTCAAGTACTTGGCGGCGCGAGAGTCGCGTTTCCAATCTTCGGCTTTCGTGAGGTTGCCGTTTTCCCAATGCTCTTCACGAAATCTCTGTGTCTCAGCGCAATGCACGGTGAAGTAGCCATCGTAAGGCTTAAGCTGTTTGAGGCCCCAGTTCCACATGTCGATGCTGTCGCCGTTGGGGAGCCATACGGTGATGTCGGTATGCGGTTCGTAAACGTGTTCGTTGTAGTTGTTGGAGGTATAGCATCCGCCCCGTTGCACGATGCGGGTGCCGTCCTCAAGGGTGAGGTCGAGCCTCAGGCAATCCTCATCGGGTTCCGCGATGTCGTATGCCTTCACCTCCACTTCGCGCTGCCGCTCGCCGGCGTACCATTCGATGGCGTAAGGCTTTTCCATGAGGACCAATTCAAACCCTATCCTTTTGTTTCTGAAAAACATGGCAATCGAGTCGTGGCCTTGCGGATGATGGATGCGGAACACGCCGTGCAGGTCGAAGATGGTTTGGTCAGAACTCGTGTTGATCCATGCCTTCTCGATAAACGAGCCGTCGGCAAAATCATAGCGGCCTTCGGCGGCATAGGCCGGACCGTTGATGCTGGCATAGCTCAGATGGAAATAGCCCTTGAAGTGGTCGCCGTTGGGATAGGTCACCTCGCCTTCGCCGATGGGTCCTTTGAGTTCCTCGCGGATGGTGTCGCCAAACTGCCAGCCGCCTTTATAAATGGGGTTGTTGCCGTTCATGGTAGGTCGTTTTTTAATCATCTATGTAATGGTAAAATATCACATCTGCCTCTGCTCCGGCCGCTTCCAGCTTGGCCTTGAGAGCGTATGCTTCGTCCTCGTTTTCGCAGGCTTTTACCGTTTCCAGGGCAGTATCGGCCAAATGCTTGGCTTTATTCAGGTCGCAGCGCAGGATTTCCTGTATCAACTTGATGACCACCAATTTCTTGGCTCCCGCCGACTTGAGAACCACATGGTAAGCACCCTTGACGTTCTCGCTTTTCGGAGTGATCGCTCTTGCCCTTTCGGAGAGCTTGACAAACTCGTAATTCAGTTTGTCGATTTCCGTCTCCACCTGCTGCCAAAACTTCCTCTTGTATGATTCTGCGAGAGCAGGTTGGTCATAAACCGGTCCGTTGTAGGCCAAGCCATAGGCGGCTTCGTCCAAGGCTTTCAGCACTTCGCGCAGCTGGCTCACGTATTTGAAGCCGTAAACCGTCCCATTGTTTTCCTTGTTTTGCAGACACACCACCAAGGTCTCGTAAAAGGTGTCGTTGCTAATGTTTAGTCCTGCCAAATCCCTCAATTTGTTGTAGCCGTGCGCTCCTTGCTCGTCATACGAGATGCACAGCTTCAGCTCGTTGTCCACTCCTGGCAACTCCAGATGGAGCTTTTCCGAGATTTGGTCAAGTTTTGGGGTGTCATTTTGCGACAATAGTTGTTCGGCACCAAGTTTCTTCTTCAAGTCGTCGTAGCTGAATAAAAGCCCAATCTGCTCAAAACTTATCGTGCATGGGCGGTAGTCACGATAGTCGCCGGGGATCTTCTTCCTGTCCTTCTCGTAATAGCTCACGACAATGTAGGTGGGCTCTATCGTTATCTGGGCGGGGTCGTATTCGTTCTTCGTGGCCTTGAAACTGTATTGCTGGGTATGGAACGGATAGCTGATGAAAGCCTGATCATCGATGTCGAAAACCCATACCTTTATATAATAGTCCCTGTCGTGGGGCAAGAAGTCATTCGGGAGGTACATCTCCAAATCCTCATAGATCGAGTCGTTGTAGGAAGGTTCCAAAGTCATCCATTTACTAAGGACATCCACGTCATCATAATCCCAACTATAGTTTCCGTAGTGCATAAAATCGGGATCAGGCACCGGCGAGTCGTCGTCGGCATAGTAAACGCTCGCTATAAGTCGCAATTCGCCGTCTTTGCAGCCTTTGATGTTGACCGTAACCTTGATCTTCGTCTGGCTCAGGCCGTCAACGAAGAGGTCTGGCTCTATCTCGACTTTACGAATGACGGCTTGCTTGTCGGTGCGGTACTCCGAAATGCCATGGCCGTCGAGGAAATCACCGAGGCTGTCGGGGAGGCCATAGTCGTCAACCAAGCTCTTGTACTGGCCCAAAAGAACGCCGATATCTTCATCATCCAAGTTGACTGAAATGGTTTCGGCCATGATTGTTGAGATATGATCTCTTTCGCTTGTCCCAAGACGCGATATTCCATAGAAGCCAAAATCCTTCAAATAGTTGTCTTCATGCAATTTAGAGAGGAAATCACCATCTACATAAAAATCGTTAAAGAAACCATCGATGGGATACGATAGGGCGCAATAAGAGAAATTCGGATTCACGATGCTCCAAACGGCATAGAGGTCTTGTAAGGTGAAGCTCAAACCTTTGGGAGTATCGCCGCACTCATCCTCGTCTTCTTCGTTTTTGTAGTCGAGGACATGGTCGGTCAGCAAGTCGGGCAACCCGGTTCGCACCACAAGGTCGTAATATTCCTCAATGTTTGCGACGTCGCAAAACACGGTGTCGCCAGGGTCTTTGGCCACGATGACATCGAGCAGCAGCTTCGACACCTCTTCCTTTTTCTCGTCGCTCATCGCGTAAAGCACCGATTCGGCCTCATCGCTGCTCATGTCTTGGGTAGTGACGTCCTCGCCGAAAACATCGTAACGTTCCCAGAAAGCCGTTTTCACCTCTTGGCCGGCATCGGTCGCGTCCCAAACCTTGAGGAACGCCGCGTTGATGGCGCAAAGCTCGCGCTGGCTGTATTTTGATTCCGTGGCGGTGTCGGTGTTGCTGTCCTGCCCGATGGTGGTGAAAGGCAAGTCGCAGGTTTCCATGACGTTGGCGTAGATGTCGTTCTCCTCGTCGCTTACGTCGCCATCGGCCAAAGCGACTTCGGCGAAGAAATTGGAGGCATATTGTTTCAGTTCAGGGTCCAGTTCCTTGAGGGTGTCAAAAGCGTCCTCCAAATCCATCTTCATGGCGGAGTTGATGAAGCGGTCCATGCGTCCCTGGCTCATGTTGAGCGGTGCGGCATATTTGATGAAAACTTCCGCTTCGCTTGTGGTGATGTCGCCATCGGTTTTGGCTATCTCTTGTGCCACACGAAACATGGCCATCAGGTCCAAGTCGGTCAGATTGATGTTGTTATTCATACATGTAGGTAATTGTGTTGCAAACGTTTAAGCGTATGGGTCATAGCGTCCGTCGTCGTCTTCGAGGTCGTCGTCGGTATAGAGTTGGCCGCCCACGAGGTCGTAAATCTCGTCGAACACGGCCGTGATGTCGTCATAAAAAGTGAAACTGTAAACAGGCCTATAGCCGCTGTCGTTGCAATCCATCGGCACGAAATCGCCTTCGAGGGCAATGACCACCGCACCACGCATTTCCTCGCCACCGTTCAACTTTGTTGCCACAGGGTTAACTTTCAACCCTTTCTTCTCGGCGTCGATGTCGTAGAACATGGCCACGCTTTGTCCTTCTTCCAAATCCACGGCCTCGGTGATGTCGCGCAACGGTTGGGTAACCGTCACGTTGCGCGTGTCGGCGGCATCAATCAGCTCCCCGATTTCCTTGAAAGGATCCATGAAACTGAACTTTGAAATGTCGGCTTCCAAGTATTCGGCATAGCCGTCAGGATGGATGACGAGCACCGTGGGATCCATCTCGTCTTTCACGAAATTAGGCAACGGCTTGATGTATTTGGGCAGCCATTCGCGCCGAATCTCCTCCTGGATGGCTTCTTGGGGATAAAGACCTTCGTTGTAGGCTTTCACCACTTTTGCCAGTTGGTCGTCATCGCCCAAGCGCAAGGCTTCGAGGCGCATGAAGGCCCTCTGCTTGTCGTCGAGCTTGAAGTCTTTGGGCGTTTCGTCATCCTGCATGTCGACGATAAGGCTGCAGCTATAGGCATCGCCGAGGCGGTAGCCTTCGTTGGCATATTTGAAGGCCTTGTTGAGGTCGCGCTTGAAGCCAAGGTCACCGTGATAGTAGTTGATTGCGAGGTAGTAGGCGCAAAGGCCTTCGCCCAACTCAATGCCTTGTTTCAGCCGCTTGGTTATTTCGCGTCTCGTTTGCGTCTGTTTGTTAAGGCTCAGCCCATAAAACTCTTCCTCTTCCATGTCGGCATCGAGGATGCAACACAGGGCGCAGCCGCGTTCAATGCCTTCGAGCATCAGTTTGCGGTAGGTGTCGGTGTCGCCTTCGTTTTTGTAGAGGTAGGCGAGAAAGAAATAAGCCCTTTCCTCGCCGCGCTCAATGGCCTCGTGGTACATGAGTTTGGCGTTTTCCAAGTCGTCCAAGGTCTCGTAGGCGTAGGCCATGATGCTGTACCAGTTTGGATTGAAGTCGGCATCAGTAGCCATACGCAGTTTTATCTCTTCAAGCACTTTTTCGGGTTCCTTGTTGGCGTTGAAGCCTGCAATGCGGTTGCGGGCTTGGCACATTGCGGCGAACTCGCTGCCTTTTGCGACGGCTTCGTCGCGCAGTTCGGCGGCTATTTGCGAGTCGACAAGGCCACCGATGCCATAACTCCACAGCAACGACTCACCCATCAGTGCGTCGGCGCAACCACCTTCGGCAGCCTTGGCGTAAAGGTCGAAAGCCTTGTTGATGTCGTCGCTGTTGCGGTTGTTTGTGGCAAGCCAGCTGGCGTAGCCGTACATGGCGTAGGGGTCGTCGGAGCCGCTCAGCACCTCAATGTCGGCAGGGGTAAGGCCCAATATGCTGCTGTTTTTACCGAAACGGCGCAGGAACTTGAGGTCGTGGGTGATGTCGATGGCCTCAACCACACCGGCCCAAAGCTGGAAGTTGGTGTAGTCGCGACCAGCCTCGGCCAACTTTGAGAAATGGCTGCCCCAGAAGTCGGGCAGGCGCACCGTCGTTCCACCCGCCTGCAAGGTGACACCCTTCTCGTCAATGCCGACCAGCGTGACGGAAGGCAGGATACCGGAAGGGTCGTTGTAGCCGATGGCCTGACCCACCTTAAGGTCTTTCAGCAAGTGCTCGGTTCGTTCACAATAATGACTACTACAGCCAGGGTCGGCTGGCTGATAGTCCACGTCTATGATTAGTTTGTACCAACTCATGCTAATGTTGTTTTTTTATTGATATTACCTGATTATTTATGATTTAGAGCTTAGTACATGACAATTTTTATAAGCAACAGAAAAAGTTCAAATTTGGCCAAATAATTTGGTGGAAATACTTGTATAATGTCTTGAAAATCAGTAACTTTGAAGAAATTTTCCAGGATTCTCTATGGTTACTGACTTCAAGACATCATCGGGCAAACCTTAGATTTGCAGCGTGGTTGTCTGCGAACTAGGAATGCAAGAGCAA
>R22__coassemble_92_pt1 | contig 72988 bp, 49 predicted proteins | sample R22__metabat2_high_PE_030 | metagenome-assembled genome bin R22
GGTTCTGCGGGACGTTGAGGTGGGTGGTGAAGCCCCAGATCGGGCTGCTCACGCCCTCCGGGCAAGCGGTGTTGTTGAACTCGACATGCCAGAAGTAGTTGGTGTTGTTCCACAGGTTGCGGACAGTGTAGCTGTTGGCCATATCGGTGCTGAAGCCGCCATCCTCAGGATAAATGATCGTCTGCGGGTGGTTGGGATCCGGATAGTAGGTGCTACCGAAGACCAGACGCCAACCAGTGGCATATTCAGGAACCATCCAACGCAGGGTCACGCTAGCGGGCTCGATTTCGTCCTCGTCGTCGGCAGGAACCGGGTTGAAGGCAAAGCCTTCGGCCTCGGTGGCCGGGCAAGGCATCTCGTCGATGTTGATGTAAACAGTGTAGTCAGCCTGCGTGGCAGAGGCAACCAGATAGTAGGCGCCAGGAGTCAGACCCAAGTCGGTGATGACCGGACCTGCATTTGCAGCAGCGCCACCACCAGGAGTGATGTCGAGCTGGATGTCGTTAACGTACGAGGTACGATTGGTGCTACCGCTCCACGAACCAAGTGTATACGGATCGGGAGTAGAGCTATCGCTGTACCAAGTAAGACCCTTGGAACCAGTGGTCGGGTGGGTATAGAACACATAGCTGGAGCCAGGATAGCCGCTCGTGCCATCAAACATACCAACCATCAGGTTGCTCGTACCATCATACTGGAACGGGGTGTCAAGGTTAATGGTCACCCAACCAGCAGCAGAGGCAGACATATTACCACTCCAGACAATGTCGGAGAGGCTCATGGCTTCCATATCGCTTGTGCTAGCAAACTCTTCCTTATCAGTATGCTTCATGAACATAGTCAGGTTGTTCATGGTAAATGAAGAGGAGTAGTTATAGTAGAAGCTGATGGAGTTGATAGTACCAGCCATTCCAATTTCATCGGCAGTGTAGATCTGCTCAGAAAGTGAATAGTTGAAGTACATGTTGGCCGGGTAGTAGTAATAGCTAGAACCCGTCTGGTCACCAATCGTCACGATGTCGCGGCCAGCGCGGTCACGGTTGCCACCCTTCATGATGACGTTCGGGCGAGTCGTGCTCGTGTACATCGTGTTGGCAACAGTCGGATCATAGGCACCGCTGTCCTGATAACGATAGGACATGGCATTGAAAGGCAACGAGCCAGTGGCTTGCCAGCTCACAGAACTGTTGTATTCGCCATTGTTGCGTTGGCAGTAGATCAACACGTTGCTGTGGCCGTCCCAGCTGAAGGTGCCCTCGTTGAAGACGAATTCGTTCCAGCCGATGGCGGGAGTCATGGCACCGGTATAGACCTTGGTCATGCCAGTGACAGGATGAGAAGTCGTCGTCAGAGTCTCGTCTTCCACATTGGCCATCCAGATGGTGATACCCTGCTGGTTGTAGCCAGGGGCATTGGTGGCATACCAGCTCAAGCTGGTCATCGGGGCGGTGGTCACACCGGCCTCGGTCAGCTCAGCGGCGAGGAAGAGGTTCTCAGCAATGCAGTAGTTGTAGAAGGTGTAGAAGGGGAAGTAGGTAGTAGTGGTAGTACATTCACCGATCTGAACCTCAAACGGAGCGGCAGCAGCGCCACCACCGGAAGTGCTCAGGCCAGTGTAGTTGTTGGTAGCCATGGGGCCACCTTCGCCGTAGAAGTCCTCAGTGTAGAGGGCCACCTTGCCGTTTTCGGCAGTCGAATCAACCCAAGCGCTGATGATTACGTCGTTATCAACCGTGAACTTGTAGACGGCATCCTCACCTTCCGGAATCTCGGGGAAGGGCAAAGTGTAGTCGTTGTGAAGCACGGTAGGCGTAATCTCCGAAGGAATGCCTTCGTAGGTGTAACCAGCATCAATGGTGCCGAGGTCGTAAGCCACCTCAACCACATCGGGGCATTCGGGAGCATAGAGCTCAACCATGACGGGCCAGATGTGGGCGGCACGGTTGCCTTCGGTGATGGCCACGAACTGACGCTCGATGACACCGGTGTCGGCAGTGTTGACATTCATAATCAACTCAACGCCGTCGGTATTCACCTGGAAGGGCAGTTCTTCGCCTTCAACACTGAACATACCGTCGCTGGGCGTGAAGTCCAGAACGTTGACAGTGTAGACAGGACCTTCGCTGTACATGGTGAAGTTGAAGGGCTCCATCCAAGCGCCGGCAGGGCGAACACCCAGATTCAGGGTGTCGATGACTTCAGTTTCACCGTCCATGTACTTGACGTGCAGCTTGTCTTCGAAGCCGCCTTGACCGCCACCACCTTCAGTGGTGATGCTCAGTCTCAACACGTTCTTGCTGGTCAGTGTGGAACCAGTCACACCAGGAGTTGTAGGATCGTAAACGGTACCGTCACGATAGGCATACAGGGCTTGGTTGCCGTTGGCAGCAAGGGTGTTGCCATAGGCGCCACTGCTCCATGAACCAGTCACATCCTGGACACAGAGAACCAGGTTGCCATTGCCAGTGTAGCTGAAAGGCGTGCTGAGGTTAATCGTGGTCTCAGTAAAACTACTGATGCCATTGGCCAAAGTGATTGAGCCAACTAAGTCGCTTGACGACATGCTCACCCAATCGCCACCAGCGAAAGCGCTCGTACTCGTTTCCTTCAGGTAGAAGTTAAGGTTACGGGCGTAGCTGGAGGTGTTCTGCAGCCACATGGTCAAGGAGTTGATGGTGCCACCCACACCGATCTCATCGGCAGTGTAGATCTGCTGCGTCAGCGAGTACTCGTACAAGGAGTACGTGGGCAGATAACTGCTGCTTGTCGTAGAGGTGGGATCACCAATCGTCACTTCGACAGTTTCGCCGCCGCCACCAGCCGTGATATCGATCTGGATGTTGGCACGGTAGTTCTGTGTGTACGTAGTTCCCGTGAAGGAACCCATGTTGTACGGATCGGGGTTGGCCGAGTCGCTATGACCCGAGATCAAACCACCGGTGACTGAGGTGTAGTAGAAGTAACGCGTGCTGTAGCCCGAGGTGTACTCGTGCATACCGATCATCAGGTTGCTCGTACCGTCGTATTGGAACGGCGTGTTAAGCGTGATGGTCGTCCAACCATTGTTGAAAGTCACGGTGCCGCTAAACACCATGTCGGAAGCCGTAACAGGCTCCCAATCCGTGTTGCCCGAGAAGTTTGTTCTCGTGACATTCTTCATGAACACGTCCACCTGATTGGTCTGGGAGTCCGTGCTCGACATGTTGAAACTGATGGCATTGATCGTGCCGGCAGTTCCAATCTCGCTGGCAGTGTAAACCTGCTCAACGAACGAGTAGCCCCAAAGGCTGTTGAACGGAGCATAATAAGTGGTGCCCGTTCCATCGCCGATGGTAACTACCTCAGCCTTTGCCACACCCATGAAGGCGAGCAAAAGCATCATCATCAAAGAAAATACTTTCTTTTTCATAATGAATAATTTTGGTTAGTAATTAGGTGAATTGAAAAGTTTCTTTGTGTGTAAATGAGAAACGCACCAGTGCCAAAGGGCATGGTGATAACATTTTTGCTAGGCATTGTCGTAAAAAAAGAATGCATAGTAAACGCGTTTAACATTTTGTCGACATATAAAAGACTAATTACGCGCGCGTTACCCTTATATAAATTTTGCCCTCTTAGGACACTATAATTTGATTTGTAGGACAAAAAACAAAAAAAGTGGTCCAAATGAACCACTTTTTTCTCATTTTGTCCCCAAAAGAGGACCAAAGACACGCTTTCTGCTTATTTCAGCAGCACATCGGGTCCCATGTTGTAATAGATGTCGACAGGAACACCCGCTTCATTCACGCGGTCGAGGTCGGCCTGCAGCTCAGGCTTGATGACGCTCATCTCACCCATCCAAGCCTTGACGGCCTCATAGTCACCGTCACCTTGGTGCTGGAGGATATCGCCAGCCAGTTTCTCCACCGCGGCTTTCATCTTCTCAAAGTCAATGGCATAGCGGCCTTCTTCATTACGAACAAAGGCGCCTTCATTTTGGAAGTAATTGAAAGTAAGCATATTGGCTTTACCATGGGCACTCGCAGCACCGAAACGCACCGAGCGGAAGATGCCTGCCATGAAGGTGGTGTAGTTGTCTTCCATCGTGGTGGTCGTGTATTCACCCATCTCAGCCAGCTTGGTGACAAGATAGAGACCCAGCACGTCGGCCTTGGCCTCTTCAAGGGCGTTGTATTGGTTGCTGAGGGCCTCGCGCACAGTCCCCTTACCCGTAATAGTGTTCTTGATGCCCATACCGTGGGCGGTTTCGTGGAACATCACGTTGGAGAAGAAGGCGTCAAACTTGATGTGTTCCATCGACTCGGGAGTCATCAGTTCCTGAGCAATGGGCATGAGGATCTTGTCGAATTTGGCTTGCATAGCGTTCTTCAGCTGAAGCTTGCGGGTGCCACGCTCAAGTTGCACACGCTCGTCGTTGGGCAGGTTGATGGCAATGGTCTTGCTGTTGGCGTTGCAGTCGCCAGCATAGTACAGCACGTCGTAGGCGGCCAAGTCAACATCGCTACCCGGCACTTCCTTCTTGTATTCGGCAGGCACGGGCAGTTGCTTTTGCAACTCAGGCACAAAGGCGGCATAACGGGCCAACTGCTTGGTCCACTCCTGGTCCTTGACCAGAATAAAGGCTTCGTGCGAGGCTTTGATGCCATAACGTGCATCGGTGTAGTTCTCGATGGGGCCGATCACCATGTCGATGTTGTTGTTGCGAACATCCATCCAACGCATGTCGCTTTCCAGATAATCGTCGGTGCGGAGGGCTTTGGCGCGCAGACGCAGATACTCGGCAAACTCCTCGTCGCCAGCGAGCTCAGAGGCGTCATCCAGCAGAGAGGCCGCCTTCTTGATCTGTTGTTCGAAGTAGTCGTGATACCACACACATTTGAGGTTTCCTTCTTCGTCGCGCACAATCATGGTGTATTGGCTGTTCTTGTCGGGATCCTCAAAGGCATTCCATTCCTCTTCGGTCATGTCGACAGGATAGAAACGGGCACCGGCAGGCTTCTCGCCAATGCCTTCCACAAAGGGCTTGTTGGCATCCAATCCGTCCCAAGGACCATAAGTGATGCTGGCCATCTTACGCAAATCGGCGTTGTCGCCAATCTTGGCCATGAGTTCGTCCTTGTCGCCGTAGTTTTCCATCCAGAACAGGTCGTCCATGATGTCGGCGGCTTCGAAGAGCAACGGGAGCATCTCACGCTCGTTCTCGCTTAGATGGCTGATGTCGGTGGTCAGCGTATATTCGGCATACTTGTCCGACAGGTTGGTGGTAGGCTCTTGAACAGGCTCTTGCGTCTGCTCAACTTTCTTGTTACCGCAAGCGGCAACAGCGACGGTTACCACAGCGACTAATGCTAAGTACTTAAATTTCATATTCTTTGTATTTAAATTGTTTGATTTGTCAACATCCAATGGCTCTCGAAATCACCAAACGGAGGATTTCGGAGGTGCCTTCGCCTATCTGAAGGATGCGTTGGTCGCGGTAGAAGCGTTCCATGTCGAACTCTTTGAGCAGGCCGTGACCTCCCATCACCTGGACAGCGTTGTCGCACACTTCGGCAGCCACCTCTGAGCAATAGAGTTTGGCCATGGCAGCCTCTTTGCCGAAGGGGCGGTGTTGGTCTTTGAGCCAACAGGCGTGATAGAGCAGATTTCTCGCCGCCTCAATCTTCACGGCCATATCGGCCAGCTTGAAACCAACGGCTTGGAACTTGCAGACGGGCTTGCCAAACTGCACACGTTTCTTGGAATAGTCCAAAGCCATCTCATAAGCGCCTTGGGCACAACCCAAACCCATAGCGGCGATGGACAGACGGCCCGAGTCGAGGGTAGCAAGCATAAGGTGAGAACCCTCACCTGGCTTACCCAGGATGCAGTCTTCAGGCAATTTCACGTCGTTGAACACCAGCTTTCCCGTATTGGAGGCGCGCCACATCATCTTATCATGCATGGGCGTCTGCGTAAAGCCTTCCTTCTTGTTTTCAACCAACAAGGCCGTGAACTCTGGTTTGCCATCCTTAACACCCGAAACGGCTTGCACGGTAGTGCCTAAGGAGATTGGGGTAGCGCTGTTGGTGATGAATATCTTGGACCCGTTGAGATGCCAAAACGTTCCGTCAAAGTTGGCCGTGGTCTTGGTGCCACGCGAGTCGCTGCCCGCATCTTCCTCAGTCAAGCCGAAGCCCCACAGACGGTCCTTGCACAGCTGGGGAAGATATCTGCGCTTCTGCTCCTCGGTGCCATAATCCTTGATTGGGCCTACGCCCAAAGAATTACTGGCAGCGATGGTGGCAGCAGTGGAGCCGTCGACACGGGCCAATTCCTCAACGGCGATGATATAACTCAGGTTGTCTACCCCTTGGCCTCCATATTCCTTGGGCACGGTCATGCCCAAAAGGCCAAGCTCACCCATCTTGAGCGTCAAACCCACATCGAAATGCTGGTCCTCGTCGTTCTCGCGGGCTACGGGTTTCACTTCCTGTTCGGCGAAGTCACGCACACGTTGGCGCAAGGCTTCCTGTTCTTTTGTGAGGTCGAAATTCATATTATTATAATTTGCGGACGCGTCATTGTTATCAGACGCATGCGATGCGTCCCTACTGGTTATTCTAACTCAATTAACTGCATTTTATTATCCACCATCTGGCCTTCGGCCACAAATATCTTTTTCACTTTGGCCTTCCCTGCAGCCACAATATTGTTTTCCATCTTCATGGCTTCAACCACCATCATAATCATGCCTTCCGTCACCTCATCCCCCTCCTTGACATTAATCTTCACCACTTTGCCAGGCATGGGCGACACCAGACGCGACTTGTCGTTGACTGACTCCTTGCAGGCATAATCCAAGGTGTCGTTGAGTTGATCGGTGCGGTAGCATCTGAAGTTAAGCCCATGGAAATTCACGATGGTCTTCTGCTCATTGTTGACCGAGCAATAGACCGTCTCCGTCCTTCCATTCAACATGATCTTCAGCTGCTTGTTGTCGTACGACAGGAACTCAACCGTGAACAGGCTTTCTCCCACCGTACCGCAGATTCTCCCAGCCTCAGCAGCATCAATGCTGACGGGTATCCTCTGCCCTTCCACATCCACGACGATCTGCATGTGATAGCGCCAATAGCCAATCTCTTCCCACACATTCTCCGTGTGTTGCTCAACATGACGTTTGCAGAAGTCATACATCAAAAACGAGATGGCAATATCGTTGACATTCAACAGGTCGCGACTCTGCTTCAACGCATCGAGCAAGGCCTGCTGATGTGTGGTGCAGAACGAAGTATCCAGCTTGTTGTCCAGGAAATCGGGGTTCTTTATCACCTCCCAGAGATAGGCTTTGTTGGTGGTCAGACCTTGTATGATGAATTCCTTTAAGGCTCGTTGTGCGGTTTCAATGGCACTCGCCCTGTCTTTTCCATAGCATACCAACTTGGCTATCATGGGGTCGTAAGCCTCTGAAATGGCACAAGGGCCATCGATGCTGCTATCGACACGCGCGCCACGCACCTGAGGCTCGTGGTAGGCCGTCACTTTACCAGGCGTGGGTAGGAAGCCGTTTTCAGGGTCTTCAGCATAGATGCGCAGCTCCATGGCATGGCCTTGTGCGTGGATGGCCTCTTGGGTCCAACCCATCTCCTTGCCACGCGCAATGCGAATCTGTTCCTCCACGATATCGATCCCCGTGCGCATCTCAGTGACAGGATGTTCCACTTGAATGCGGGTGTTCATCTCAAGGAAATAGAAGTTCAGGTCCTTGTCGACCAGAAACTCCACCGTACCTGCATTGCGATAGCCGATGGCCTTGCACAGACGGACAGCTGTGTCAAACATCTGTTGACGTTTTTCCTCCGTTAGGGTTGGCGATGGCGACTCTTCGATGATCTTCTGGTAACGGCGTTGAATCGTACATTCGCGTTCGTGCAGATGAACCACATTACCAAAATGGTCGGCCAACACCTGCACCTCGATATGACGTGGATTCTCAATATACTGTTCGATGAATACGGTACCATCGCCAAAGTATTTCTCAGCTTCGCGTGAGGCGCTCTCCAAGGCATCCTTCAGAGCCTTCTTGTCCCTAACGATGTGCATGCCTTTCCCTCCGCCGCCAGCGGCCGCCTTGATTAGGATGGGATAAGGAAGCGCATCTGCTTGACGCAGTATTTCATCGTGGCTCCCAGTGAGACCGAAAGTGACAGGTATGCCATGCTCGATGGCGATCCTACGGGATTCGATCTTATTACCCATCAAACGCATCGAGGAAGCATCGGGACCAATAAAGATAAGGTTATTGGCCTCACACGCCTCCACCAGCTCCGGGCTCTCAGAGAGGAAGCCATAGCCAGGATGGATGGCATCGGCGCCAGCATCGAGGGCGGCATCAATGATTTTACGGACGTTAAGGTAGGTCTCTTTCAAGGAGCCATTACCGAGTGGACAGGCCTCGTCGGCCATGCGGCGATGCAAAGCGTTGGCGTCGTTATCGGCAAAGACCGCCACAGAAGCGATATGCAGCTTCCGCAAAGTCTTGATGACGCGGACGGCAATCTCGCCTCGGTTGGCAATGAGTACTTTATGTATTCTTCTACTATTCATTGTTTCAAAAAAGAGGACGGCCATAATGACCGCCCTCTTAGATTTTAACTATGTATCGACATCAATACACCAAGAACTTCACAGCAGAGCTGCTGGCACCCTGGTTGAGGCGCAGGATGTAGGAGCCCGTGCTCAAGTTTTCGGTATTGATAGTCACCTGATGTGAGCCTTCGCCGAACTGGCCGACGTTCTTGCTCATCACCATGCGACCGGTCATGTCAAACACTTGATAGCTCACATTGGCGTTGCTTTCAAGGTTGAAGCTGACGGTAGCCTGGTCAGACACCGGGTTAGGATACATGCTGACGGTGACATTCTCAACAGCAGGAGTCTCGGGGACGCTGGTGAACTCCTTCTTGTAGTTCTCGCAGCGGAAGACACCTCTGCCGTAGGTGGCGGCATAGATGACACCCGTGTTGTAGACACCAGGATACTCGGTCACGAAGATACCCTCGTCGGTCACGTTGACCACTTGCTCGTTTTCTTTATAGAGCAGCTGTTGCTTCAGTTCCATGACGGGAACTTCGCCCATCATTTGGTTATCGGCAGCCCAAGTGGGGTTGGCGATAGTCTTGGTTCTGTAGATACCACGCTCGGTGCCGAGGATGACATCACCCGTAGCCATTTCGATCACTGAAGAGTAGACCGGCATCTTAGGCAGGTTGGCCTGCTTCGAGGTGAAGGTAGGATTGGCTGACAGGGCGTTGTTGGAATACAGCACATAGTTGTCATTGCCATAGTTGCCCAAGGTCACCACCACATTATTGGCGTTGCGCGGGTCGACGGACACAGAAGTGACGCACTGTCCCTCAGTGGGAAGGTTCATCAGATCGATGGAGACGAAGTGTTGGTAATAAGTGTTACTCACAGCACCGCTGCTATTGTATGTATACCAAACCGAGTCGATAGTGGCCGACGTCTCATTCATGAAGCGGTAGAGATTGCCTTCGATGGTACCCACGAAGAGGTTTTCACCTTCAGCATCCATAGCCATGCAAAGAGGAGTGCCGGTAAACTCACCCATAAAGCCAAGGGTATCGGTATTGCTTTGAACGAGTTCATACCAAACAGTCTCGTGGGCGAAGTCCAAAGCCATACGAGTGGTATAGATAGCATTGGCGCAACCCACATACAGACGAGAGCTGATCGGGTCTTGCACTTGGATGGAGTCACCTGCAGCTAAGGTGTGATCTAAAGTGTAATTGAAGGGGAATCCATTATTGCTCATGCACTGAATATCGTTATCAGCAGGAATGTTCTCACCCGTCTCATTCTTGAACCACACAGTGGCAGGGTTGTTGTAATCCTCAAAATCTTCATGAATCATGATGGGCAGACGGTAAGGTTGGGTGAGTGTGATACTAGCATGTGAGGTGAAGTTGACTGACACCCAGTCCTCACCAGCGGTCTGAGTACGCTCGAGGCCACCACCTTTATAAGTGACAAAGAAGGTGTTGGGGTTCACGTTAGAGATAGCACACGGACCAGCATTGGAAGATTCGCTGTACAGACCGTCGTTCATGCCCGTAGGATTGATCCAAATGCCACTGCCCAGGGTGTTGGCATTCTCGTCGCCTTCAATATACACAGTACCGTGATCGAGACCAGCGGCCAACACGCGGGTGTCCTTACCAGACATAGCGACATTGAACATGCGGGTCGTGATATAGTTACGGTTGCTGTTGCTAAACGTGAATCTGCCTTCGCCTTTGTAGATACCACCATCGGTACCAATATAGCATTGATTGCTGTTCTTGGGATTGAAGGCCATGCAGTGGATACCCACATGGATATAATCAGGCATATAGAAGTAGGAATCCGTGGTCACCTGATTGGCGAGGTAGAAGCCTTCGCCGCTTTCAGGCTTTTCAATCACCCAAAGATAGGCACCAAGCACATAGAGCACACCTTCGTTATCGGGATCAACGACAAGGCCATGATTGTATAGACCGGAAGCGCCATAGATGTCGTGACCTTGGTTGGCTGACACGTTGGGCAATGCCACAGCCCAATTTTGACCCTTGTTTTCAGAAACGTAGACACCACTGTGCTTGCCATCGTTACCGATGCATGCAGCGTAGATGACATTGGGGTTGGCAGGAGCAATGGCGATGTCAAGCATGCCGGCTGCCTTGGGAAGAAGGGTGTCGCCCTGCATGGTGGAACCAGTACCGCTGTGGCTGACCAGATTCTGGACATTGCTGCCAATGTAAACAGCACCGTCGATAGCGGCAACGATAGTATTGTCGGAAGCCACTTTCACTGCAACGGCGTTGCCTTCGATGGCGACAGCCCAGGTCTGACCTTTATCGTTGGAATACTTAAGGCCTTCGGTTGTAGCGGCAATGACGGTATTGCCAGCAACGGCAACATCGTTGATATAGTACCACTCGTCAGCGCTAGGCGACTTGACCAGTTCGAACACGTCGTTGGTCAGGGTGTAGAGACCCGTGCCAACGAAGCTGTTGTCGTAACCTTGTTGGTCAAGACCATTATGAGCTGCAGCAGTGCCATTATCACCAGTGCCAACATAGATAACACCGTCAGCATCCTGAGCCATGCAGCTGACCATCAGGTCAAGGCCACCAACTTGATGCCAAGTGATACCGTTGTTGTAGGTCTTGTAAACACCGCCGCCTTTGGAGCCGATGTAGACCACATTGGATTTGTTGTCATAAACGATAGCCGTTGTTTGACCACCCATGTTGTCGGGACCCATAGTGAGCCAATAAAGCGGGTCGTCAGCAGCATTTCTCGTAACAGGGGCTTGCATGGCCTTGAGCATATCAGCGGGGTCAATCAGACCGGTCAGCTGGTTTGCACGAAGGCTTCCCATGAAGCTCTCTGCATTCATTGTAGGTTGAGTGCGCGGAACATAGTGTCCACCTTGGTCAGCGATGGCCACCGCTTGACCTAAGATCATGATTACCAGAAGTAAACTGAAAGGTAAAAATCTCTTTTTCATATCACGAAATTTTAATTAATTCTCGGTTTTATACGTGTTTCGACACTTTTTCACTATAAATATGGTCTGCAAATATAGGACATTCTCTCAAAGAAAATACATTTTAGCGAAAAAAAATTGCATTTTTTTCTCAACAAAACCGCTTTTTCCCTCATAATGAGGTCAAAACGGCAACATAGATGCTTCGGGGAGATAACCTACACTTCCATTGGCAATTCGGATCTTATTCCATCCGTCGGCCGATTCAAGAATCGAAACTTTGGTGCCTTCGTGAAGCACAAAAAGGTCGACACTCGCGTTGCTTGGCGAGCTTTTCACGTTGACCGTAGGCGTCATGATAATGGCTTGATCCTCCGTCATGGAGGCCTGCCTCAGCTGGAGGGCAAAGACCACCGACAAGCCAAATAAAATCAAGAAAAGCAGCCCGGTGAAAAAGCCCAATTTGCGCAAACCGATGCGGCGAGCCCGCAAAAAGAGCAACAAGGCCGCCAAGAAAAGCGCGAAGGCAATGATGGAGCACCAAGCCCATTGGTTGCCCGAAAGCCATGTACGCATATTGTGCCAGCCTTTTACTATGAACGACTCTGGAACCGGCTCAATTTTGTCGACAATAGCCCTGTTGGCTATGGCAAGATTGGTTTGCAACTCTTCGTTTGACGGGTCGATTTTCAAGGCCTTTTCATAGTAATAAATGGCCATGGGAAAATCCTGTTTTTTATAATAGGCATTACCCATATTATAATAGAGCGGCACCGATTCCATGCCCAGATCCACGACCTTTTCATAGAGTATCACTGCCGTGTCGTAACGCCCTGCGTTGTAGGCGGCATTGGCCTGTTCAAACCAGGTCTCTCCGTTTTCCTGAGCCCTAACCAGGCCCAGACCCGAGACGATTAATAGACATATTAATAAGGTGTATTTTTTCATGGTTGTTTCCTTTCTTTGTTTACAAGACTTTCTCAGCTTTAGAAATCACTTCGATACCACGTTGATAGAGGTCGTCCATCTTCTCCTCGGCGCTGCCGGGGGCGAAACGGGCAAACTCACAACTGTTGAGCGTGTCGACAAACTGCTGCGTCAATTCATCGGGCACCGACTTTTCTTTCATCGTCTCGCTCACCGTGTCCATCGACAGTTTGGAGCGTTCGATACCCAACTTGTCGGCGATGTATCCCCACAAGGCTTGCGACATCTCCACATAGAACTTGTCCTGGTCTTTTTCTTTCAGGAATTGCGCGGCGCGCTTGAGTCGGCCACGGGCCACCTTATCAGCCTTGCGGTTGCGGGTGGCAGCGGTATCCTTCTCCATCTTTTCACGGTTCTTCAAAAGGATAAGCAGAAGGATGAAAGCCAGCAGCAATGCCAACAGGGCCACATAATAGGCCGATGAGCCGAAGAAGGCCGAACGTTGTGGACGCAAACGCGGATCGCCCGTCATGATATGACGGATATCGTTGCCTAAATACTTAATGTCTTCTTGGTTGGAGGCATAGATGCCGCCGCCCTCGTCGTCCCTACCTTTCTCCACTTGTATCTCATAGGGTTTCGACGAAAGCGTTTGATAAGCCCCATTGGAAGGGTTGAAGAACGAGAACTCCACTACAGGGACAGTGAAACTACCGGCACGACGCGGGATGACCAGATACTCGGCTTTTTTCGTTCCCGAGAGGCCATTGGCCGTGACATCGGTCGAGGTGGTGATCTTAGGATCGTAGACCTCAAAGTCGGGCGGGAAGACGGGTTCGGGCATCTGCAACAGCTCGATATTGCCGGTGCCATTGACCGTATAGGTCAAGGTGAAGGCTTCATTGGTCTTCAACTCCGTCATGTCGATATCCGATTTGAAGTTGTAGTTGCCCACGGCACCCGCAAACGAGGCAGGCTTGTTGGCTTCGGGCAAGGATTTCACCTCAAGCACGAAAGAATTCGAAGTCAACTCCTTCTTCACATTAGTGATGTTACGGTTGAAGAACGGGTCGTTGAAGAACTCTTCAAACGGGTCCATGCTTCGCTGACGGTTGTTCTCTCTCCTGATCTGTGCGATGCATTCTATCACCATCGGGTCAAGGGTGAGTTTGCCCGCACGTTGAGGGGCCACCACCACCTTCTGAATCTCGGCAGAGGTGTATTCGATTCCGTTGATGTATTCGCTTGACTGGCGCAAGGTGCCGCCTGTGTTGTCGGAGATATCTTTGGTCCAGAAACCAGCATATGAAGGCGCCTTCACCACCGACAAGGAGCTAACTGGCACCTTGGTATAGAGCTTATAGGTCAACACGACTTGCTCGCCCACATAAACGGATTTCTTTGAAGGGACCACACGCAAAAAAAGGTCCTTGCCACTGACTTGGGGGTCGTTGGTGTTTTGTTGTGCTTGACTCTGGCCTGATGATGCCCCGCCGCCTGAAGGAGCCGCATGGCTGCCGTCGTCGGGCACCACCTTGATATCGAAAGGTTCGCTGGTAATCTTCGTCCCCTTGACATTCAACGATGCTGAACCCACACGGAACGTGCCTTCCTTATAGGCCTGCAAGGCAAAGGTGTAAGAGTTGGTCGTGGTTCGCGTCACAGAGCCGTTGACCATCTGAATGCTCGAGCTGGTCGAAGTAAACGGGCCGCCCACCACGGTAAAACCCTCAAACGAAGGCGCCGTAAAGTTACGTCCGTCGGCATTGGCCGAGAACACCACCTGAAAACGCTCCCCCACCATCACTTGCTTCTTGGCGGAGACGGTCAAGGTCGGGTCGTCTTGTGCCCATAGCCACAGCGGGCTTAACATCAAAAACAAAATCACTAATCTTTTCATATTACCAGTCTTTATCACTCTTCTTTTTAGGTTGTTGTCTTACTTTCTGTTCGTTGACCTTTTCCATGGTCTTTTTCTCTTGGTTCTCAAGGGCGTCGAGCATGCGTTGGGCATCTTCCTTCGACATCTGTTGGTTCTGCTGCTGTTGGTTTTGCTGCTGCTGTTGCTGGTCTTGGTTCTGCTGCTGGTCTTGCTGTTGCTCTTGCTCCTGCTGATCCTGTTGTTGGTCTTGCTGCTGCTGTTGCTGCTGGTTGTCGCCTTCGCTCTTCTCGAAGATGGCAGAGACCTCCACGTCGAAGTCGGGCATGGTGAAGTAGTTGCCAAGTGGCTGCACCTTCACAGCGGTGTCGCCCACCTGATGGATGACATATTCCTTGAACTGATAGCCAGGCTCGGGGGCATTATCCAGTTTCACCGTCTCGCGGCGCGTAGCCTCCGACTGGTCGAGCAGCACATGACCACCTTTCAGGGTGGTGTCAGCTTTAACCTTGTAATAATCTGTGGCTTCCACAAAATCGGCTTTCACGATGACGTCGTCGTCAATCATATGGAAGACATTCTCCTCAGAGACAGGGGCCGACTCGGTGGCATCCTTTTGGCTGACCACCCGCAGGTCGCCCAACTGATAGCCCTTGTCAGGCTTCACGATGATGCCCACATCCTGTCCAGGCTTCACCAGACTGTCTGACACTTGAATAGTGCCATTGGCCACGCTGTCGATGCTTACTCTCAGTGCGTTACGGAAAGTCGCCGTCACCGTCACATCGAAATCGGGCATCTTGAACGACTTCTCGTTGACCGGCACCGTGTCCTTGGGACTACCCGTCTTATACACGGTGAACTTATCTAACACATAGTCGCCTTCGCCTTGTCCTTCCAACGTCACCTGCTGTCCTTCGACGGCTTTCTGGCGGTCGGCTTGCACCTTACCGTGCTGTATGTTCTTGTCGATATCAATCCGATGTGCCTTCTTGAACTCAGCCGTCACCAGCACATTGAACTTGGGCATGATGAAACTGCTGCCGTTCACCTCCACCGTGACCTGCTGATTGTCGGCACGCACCACCTTGTATTGCGACAAGGCATAATCCTCGTCAGGTTGAGCAGTCAACGTGACGCGCTGTCCGTTGAAGGCTTCCTTCTCCTTGGCCTCTACCCTACCATTGTCGGGCTGCACAACCCAAATCTTGCTCTTGACCAGATGGGCACGGCAAAACTCAAGGTTGTATAAGGCGTTTTCGCTCTCGGGGTTCAGCTTCAGCGACACCTTATATAAATTAAAGGCGTCGTAATATTTGTTCTGGGCCAACAGGCAGTTGCCCATATTGTATACGGCATCCGACTTCAGCTTGGCGTCGGGCGACAGTTCCAACACCTTTTGGAACTCGTTGTAAGCCGTGTCATACGACTGCTTGGCATAATACACGTCACCCAGGTTGAACTGCGCCTTGGCGTTGTTCGGCCTGATCTCAAGAGCCTTTTTGTAATGGGCAATGGCCTGCTCATAGTTTGCGCTCTTATAGTTACGGTTGCCTCTGCGTATGGCTTTCTCGTCGTTCTGCGCCGATACCGACAGCGCCAACGACAGGAAAATTATGATGGTCAGATATTGAATGATCTTATTCATCTTTCTTCTCAAAAATGTTAAACTTCCGCTCCCAAGCTCTCTTACCTGTCGAAAACAGAATCTCTATCAACAGCAACAGGATGGCAGCGCCCACAAACCACTGGAACTGGTCTTCATAGTCAGTGAAGACCTTGGCCTCGATTTCCGTCTTGTCCATCTTGTTGATGTCGTCGTAAATCTTCTTCAGACCGACATTGGAGTTGCTGGCACGGACATAGATACCGTTGCCAGCCGCAGCAATCTTCTGCAACATCTGCTCATCGAGACGGGTGATGATGGTGTTGCCGTTGCGGTCCTTACGATAGCCAATCTGATGGCCATATTGGTTGTACTCCGGAATCGGGGCACCGTCGGCGAGGCCCATACCTATGGTATAGATACGCACACCTTGCTTGGCGGCTTCCTGTGCCGCTTTTATCGCAGCATCGTTCTCGTGGTCCTCACCATCGGAGATGATGACGATCGCGCGGCTGTGCGTCTCATCGGGGAAGGATTTCAATGCCAGGTTGATGGCTTCGGCGATAGCCGTACCCTGTGACGCCACGAGGCTCGTGTTGACGGTCGAGAGGAACATCCTTGCCGCCGAATAGTCGGTGGTGATGGGCAGCTGCACAAAGGCCTTGTCAGCAAAGACGATGACGCCAATGCGGTCGCCTTTCATTTCACTGACAAGCTTGTTGATGGCCTGCTTGGAGCGTTCCAAACGGCTCGGGACGATGTCCTCAGCGTTCATGGAATTAGAGACGTCGACAGCCAAATAGAGGTCGATACCCTCGCGTTTCACCTCTTCCATCTTACTACCGCTCTGCAAGTTGGCCAAAGCCAAGATGCCACAGGCAATCATCAGAAGGAAAACAATAAACTTGAAGTTGGAACGACGTGTAGAATAACTCGGTACCAACTCCTTGCGCATCCCGATATGGGCAAAACGCTCGAAACGGCGTTTCTGGCCCAGGCGGAACAGGATATAGATGATGACCAATACCGGGATGATAATCAACCAGTACAGGTACTCAGGGTGTTCAAATCGCAATACGTTTTCCATAGTCTTAGTCCGTTAAAGTCCTGAAAATCGTTTTACGCAAAAGGAATTCGAGCAACAACAGTGCCAAAGCCCAAGCTACCAAAGGATAGAACTCCTCATGGAGACGGCGGAACTCGGTCACTTCGATCTTGGAGCGTTCCAACTGGTCGATTTCCTGATAAATCTCGTCCAACTTCTGGTTGTTGTTGGCTCGGAAATACTTGCCACCCGTTGAGTTGGCAATAAACGTCAACAGTTTTTCATCAATCTCAACCTTGATCTGTTGGATGACCGTGCCACCGAAGGGGTTCTGCATGGGATAAGGGGCTGTGCCGTAGGTACCCACACCGATAGTGTAGACGCGGATGCCATATAATTTGGCCATCTCGGCTGCCGTATATGGGTCGACAGAACCAGCGTTGTTCATACCATCGGTAAGCAGAATGACCACCTTGGAGATGGCTTCGCTGTCTTTGAGTCGGTTGATGGCCGTGGCCAAGCCATCGCCGATGGCGGTGCCGTCGTCGATGAGGCCGTTCTTCATCTCGGCCAACATATTGAGCATCACGCCATGGTCGGTGGTCAGCGGCACCTGGGTAAACGACTCACCCGAGAAGATGACCAGTCCCATACGGTCGCCAGGACGATCCTTGACGAAGTCGGAAGCCACACGTTTGGCTGCTGTCAGACGGTCAGGCTTGAGGTCGCGGGCCAGCATGGAGCCCGAGACGTCCATAGCCATCACGATGTCGATGCCTTCGATGTTGGAGGTCGAGTTGGTCGATGAGCTCTGCGGACGTGCCAAGGCCACGATGAGCAATGCCAAGGCTGCCATCTTCAAGGCAAAGAGAAGATGACGCAGATAGGCCTTCCACGTCTTTGGCAGCTTGACCATGCCTTTCAGGTCGGAGAAGTTCACCGAAGCCTCCTGTTTCTTATGGCGCAAGATGTACCAAACAATCAGAGCAGGCACCAAGAGCAAGAGCCACAGCAGCTTGGGATTCGCAAATTCAATGTTTTCAAACATCTTTCACCTCCTCCTTCATTGTCGCTGACTGCGTCTCGCAGTCAGCACCTTCCATCTGCGAGGACGCAGATGGCGACATCGTGGCTTGATATTGCTCATAGCTCTCGTTGACAAACTCTGTCATGCTGTTCATGGCGTTTTCGCTTTCCAGATTTGAACTCGAATACTTGGCAAACTTCACCAAGTCGGCCACTTCCATGGTGTCTTTCAGCTTGTCGTAGGTCTCTTGTGAGAAATGCAACGGTTTGATTTCCTCCAAGATATCGTCGGTGGTCATCTCGACGGCGTTCACGCCAAACTGACCTTCGATATACTCACGAGCGATGTCGGTCAGCGAGGAATAATACTCCTTCACCTTACCCGACTGCCAGAGCTTCTGCTGACGCAGGGTCTCGAGGTCACCTACCGCCTTGTCGTAAGGCGGGATGACGGGCCCACGGACGATGTTACCATCGGCATCCACCTTGGTCTTGCGATGCCTACGCCAATACCAGATGCCAAAGGCTGCGAGAGCCAATAGCAACACAGCGAGAATCCAGGGGAACACCTCTTTCATCTGCACCGGCGCGGCGATGGGTTCCACGATGGGTTTATAGGCCAGGGTGGTATCAACGGCGATGGTTGTCGAATACAGGTCGATGGGGTCGGTGTAGGCTTTCAAGCGGTTCGGGTCGTCGAACGAACGGGCATATTTCAATGCGATAGGCGGCACCTGCACTTGTCCCGTGTCGAAAGTCATCAGCGTCAGCTGCTGCTTCACGATGACATTGCTATCGGCATCAGCGGTACGTTCCACGTCACTGCGCTTGATGATGTCGAGTTGCTCCGACAGTGTATCGGTGGTGAAATCGTTCCATTCCACGAACCAGCCGTAAGGCACCTTAAGGCTCAAATTGAGCGTGAAAGGCTTTCCCACCTGAACATCGGTGCTTTCCACCTTGCCTTCCACTTCCACATCTTGCGCCTTGAGGCCGCCCAGCAGAGCGAACACCGCCATCAAAAACAAAACATATTTCTTCATCTTCTTGCCTCCCTTTTCTTAAAGAGTTGCATCAAAGGTTTCACATAGTCTTCATCAGTGTAAATCAACGTGTTGTCGATACCATGTTTGGTAAACGCGCGGTTTAGCTCCGCCGACTTGTACTGAATCATCTGCCTATAGGCATCATTCCAAGCGCGGCTCGAGGTGTCGACCCAACGTTCCTTACCCGTCTCCGAGTCGCGGAACTTCACCAGACCCACCTTGGGGATGTCCATCTCGCGGCGGTCGGTGATGCGCAAGGCGACGAGGTCGTGCTTGTTGGCACATATCTGCATCTCCTTCTCGAAACTCTTGTCCGTCATGAAGTCGGAGATAAGGAAGGCCGTGGTGCGGCGCTTGATGGCAGAGGTCATGAAGCGCAATCCCTCGCCGATGTCGGTGCCGCGTTCCGTCGGCTTGAAGTCGACGATTTCACGGATGATGCGCAGGATGTGCGAGCTGCCTTTCTTGGGCGGGATGAACTTCTCGATCTTGCTGCTGAAGAAAATCACGCCCACCTTGTCGTTATTCTGAATGGCAGAAAACGCCAAGACGGCAGCCAACTCGGCAGTCAGGTCGCGCTTCGACTGGCTCTGTGAGCCGAAGTCGTTGGAACCCGACACGTCGATGAGCAGCATGACTGTCATCTCACGCTCTTCCTCAAAGATCTTGACGAAAGGCTTGTTGAAGCGGGCGGTGACATTCCAGTCGATGTTGCGGATGTCGTCGCCATACTCGTACTCGCGCACCTCGCTGAAGGTCATACCACGCCCCTTGAAGGCGCTGTGGTACTGTCCCGAGAAGATGTGGTTCGAGAGGCCTCGCGTCTTGATCTCGATTTTACGGACTTTCTTGAATATATCAGTTGATTCCATTACGGCACCTCGATGGTATTCAGGATTTCGTTGATGATTTCTTCGGTGGTGATGTTTTCGGCTTCTGCCTCATAGGTCAGGCCTATACGGTGGCGCAGCACATCGGGGGCCACGGCACGGATGTCCTCGGGAATGACGTAGCCACGGTGTTTGATGAAGGCATAAGCCTTGGCAGCCAGTGCCAGATTGATGGTAGCACGCGGCGAGCCGCCGTAGCTGATCATGTTGGCGAACTTTTTCAGCTTGTAATCGCTCGGGAAACGAGACGCGAAGACGATGTCGGTGATGTAGTTCTCAATCTTCTCGTCGAGATAGATCTCGCGGCACACCTCACGCGCACGGATGATGTCTTCGGGCTTCACCACGGCGTTGATCTTGGCACCGGCGTTGGCGATATTCTGACGCAGAATCAGTTTCTCCTCTTCCTTCTTGGGATAGTTGATGACCACCTTCAGCATGAAACGGTCCACCTGGGCCTCAGGCAGCGGATAGGTACCTTCCTGCTCGATGGGGTTTTGGGTAGCCATGACGAGGAAGGGATCCGGCAACTTGAAGGTCTCGTCGCCGATGGTCACCTGATGCTCTTGCATGGCTTCGAGCAAAGCGCTTTGCACCTTGGCGGGAGAACGGTTGATTTCATCAGCGAGGACGAAGTTGGCGAAGATGGGACCGCGACGCACCACAAACTCCTCCTTCTTCTGGCTGTAGATCAGCGTACCGATGAGGTCGGCAGGCAACAGGTCGGGAGTGAATTGGATACGGGCGAAGTCGGCGTCAATGGCGCTGGCCATCGACTTAATGGCCAAGGTCTTGGCCAGACCGGGTACACCCTCAAGAAGGATGTGGCCATTGGCCAACAGGCCGATCAGCAGGCGTTCGGTCATCTGTTTCTGTCCGACGATGACCTTGTTCATTTCGAGGTTGATGAGGTCGAGGAATTGACTCTCACGTTGGATTTTTTCGTTCAGTTCACGAATGTCAGTTTCTATCATTGCTTATTTGTTTAGTTTGTTCAATTAAAGCAGGTTGCTGAGTGCTGAGCTTGTCGAAGTATCGAAGCACCGTCTTTCTATCTGTCGGCCCTTCGACGGGCTCAGGGGCCTTAGCCGATCGGCAAAAACCGTGCAAAAATAGCGGTTATTTAGCTTGAATAACTCCTATTTAATAAATTTATTGCAAAAAATCGGCCATATTTTTCTACTTTTGCGGCATAAACAGCAGGATATGATTCGCAAGATCTATAAATTCGGTGGCGCGTCGGTGAAAGATGCCGATGCCGTGCGTAATTTGGCACAAATTGTCAGCCAGCACAAGGATGAGGACATCATGTTGGTGGTCTCCGCCATGGGCAAGACGACCAACATGCTCGAAAAGGTCCTGGCCAACTTCCGTGAACACGAAGGTCAATTGGGCATGGACGCCCTACACGAAGTCATCACTTACCACGACGGTATCATCCAAGGCCTTTTCGACGGCAACACCGACCCGCGTTTCGACGAGAACATCGCCGGACTCTTCATCGAGCTTTGGGAAAAGTTGCAAAAGACCGACATGCCGTACGACTACCAATACGACCAAACCGTATGCTACGGCGAACTCATTTCCACCAGCATCATCCACGAATACCTCAGCAAATGTGACATCCCTACTCGTTGGCTCGATGCCCGACAATATGTCATCGCCGAAGATGAGACCCACTACCGCGCCGCCAACCCCGATTGGGACGAGACAAGACTCAGAATCAGCAAGTTGAACGACGAGCATATTCGGGGTATCGTATGCCTGACGCAGGGTTTCATCGGTGGCACGGCCGACGGCAAACACAGCGTCACCTTGGGGCGCGAAGGCTCCGACTTCACTGCGGCCATCTTCGCCAACTGCCTCGATGCCGAGGAGGTCACCATCTGGAAAGACGTGGACGGCCTGCTCAACGCCGACCCGAAACGCTTCGCCGACACGGTCCAGCTACCGCATATCCCCTACTCAGAGGCCATCGAGTTAGCCTTCTATGGCGCCACCATCATCCACCCCAAGACCATCAAGCCGCTGCAAAACAAGGGAATCACGCTGAAGGTGCAGTCGTTCCTCAACCCTGACCACGAGCCTTCGCTCATCGACGGCGGCCATCGTAAAAACGACGAGAGCATCCCCTCTTTTATTGTCAAGGACAACCAAACACTGGTCTCCATCTCGCCCCGCGACTACTCTTTCATGGATGAACGCAACCTAAAGACCATCTTCGCCGTCTGTGCCGACCTTAACATCCACGCCAACATGATCCAGACATCGGCTTTGATGCTTTCATTCTGCTTCGACAGCAACGAACAGAAGCTGAAACAACTGAGGGCCAGCCTCAAAGAAGGTTTCAGCGTCAAGTACAACGACGGCCTGCAGCTGTTCACCATCCGCCATTACCAAGACGGTTTGGAAAGCGACTTCATCAAGGGGAAGAAGGTTCTGGTGAAGCAAGGGAGTAGAAGCACGATGCAGTTTGTGCTTAGTTAGCGGATAGCAGCCTCCAATCATCATTCTAGTTTTGTCCATCCCATCATCGAGAAATAGATTTTGGGAACAAAAGCATTTTTTTCTTGACTTTGCTTTTTATTTGGTTTAATTTTGCCACGTGTAAACCATTTATGACAGATTTCCCTGTCAAAAAAAAAGATAACATGTTATGAATACTTCCTTTGACCATAAAGACACTCCCAAAAACCAGCGCCACTCCCAACACGAAAGCCAAAGTGCCAAAACCCACCCCTCACGCACCATTGTACACGCCAAGCTTGAGATGACCGAGCCAGGCGACCACGACGAGCAGGAAGCCGACGCCATAGCTAATGCCGTGGTAAGTGGCGGCAAAATCAGCCGAAAGATTTCGGGCGGTGGTGGTTCATCGGGGATTGCCGTGTCGCAGCAGATGGAGAGCCAACTGTCGCAGTTGCAAGGCGGCGGGCGGCAGATGCCGGAAGGCTTGCGCAACATGATGGAGAGTGGCTTCGGTCGGGACTTCTCGCAGGTGCGGCTTCACACCGACAGCGAGGCTGCCAGCATGAGCAGCAGCATCCATGCCAAGGCTTTCACCCTCGGCAATGACATTTATTTTAACCGAGGACAATTTAGCCCAGAGACTTCCGAAGGCCAACGTCTGGTAGCGCATGAGCTGACGCATGTGGTGCAGGGTAATAAAATCATAAAAAGAAAACCGGAGAAACCTGATTTTCGTTTTCAATCAAATTGTAATGAAAATCAAGAGTGTATTGATACTCACAATATGTATACTGATACAATGTTGGCATTGAAATTTATTGTATTTTACTTAAAAGAAGCATACGAGAACTCCACTTATGCGAAAAAAGTCAAAGTATATGATATCGTGACAGATTTTTTGAATCTAATACCTTATATTGGCGGTTTAGCAGCTGCAGAATCAAAACGTCTTATAGAAGATAACACCATACCGATTGAAAACATTTATTATCCTATTTTCACAAGCATTGCAAAAGATGAAGACCAATATAATAAGATGAAAGAGATACAAGATTACACACAGGGTATTCTGCATAAATTAGAGGACAAAATGTATGCTCAAAAAGTAGTAGATACTTACCTAAGTTTAGGGAATATGTTTCTTAATAACACTACTACGGGCAATGAGATTATAAAATTCCATAACAGATTCTATTTCTCAAACGTTATAACAGTAACGATGCCTTTTATTGGAACAGTTTCTTCTTATCGAATAAAAGAAGAAATTACAGATGAGTTTTTACTTAATATTTATTTAAAAGGGAAGAAAAAATCAGATTGTGTTGATTTTGAAGGATCAAATTTAGCTGCTATTAAACAAAAGGACGGATTCTATCCATTATCAAACAATTCAATTTATGAATATATTTCGGATCAATCAAACAATAGTAATTTGAAAGCTCCTTTTGATTTGGTTCCGAAAGAAGAAGTATTAACAAGCTCTGAATTGAATCAATTTATACAATTCATGAATGAAATAAGGGAAAAGTATATCAAATCGTATACCACTCAAAACATTATAAATGAAGGATTTGCGCCATTTGACTATGACAAAGTGAAAATTTGTCCCGGGGAAGTTTATGAATCGTATGAAATAGGTAGCTTAAGCAGAATAAAAGATGAATTCGATGACAAGTTTAAGGATTTATCTTATAAAAAGAAAAATCTGGTATGGAGTTTATTAGAATTCGAAATCAAAATATACAACGTACACCTAGGTAAAGCTACTGGTGAATGTAGGCTAAGGATACCTCCTCATCAAAGTTCTATAGGACCAGGACGATAAAATCAAGTAGCGGATACGAGACAATACGTTTTGAGCAATAAACATTCCATTGACTTTGTTGTTCTCTTATTTTCATTTTATAGTTTGTAAACCAACATCTGGCTTTTTGTGCCATTATTATAAACGCTCATAAACACCTCTTTTTGAGCCTAAAACCAAGACATAATGCAATCAGTGCCTCGCCGCAAAAGTCAAAGCTTGGAAGTCTACCCTTCCCACACCATCGTTTGCCAAGCTTGAGTAGACCAAGTCAAGCGACCACATTGGATAGAAAGCCGAAGAGCTAGCCAAGGCCATCATAAACGGGAAAAAGAAAACGTTTTTTTGCAAAAAACAAGGCAATCTTGTTTTGCGCTTTTTTGTTTTTCCTAAATTTGCGCCCGCATGTTTAAGACGTCAAATCCATAAAAAAATCCACATTTTTCTTGTTTTTACGGTTTTCTTGTTTTAATTTTGCCGATTGTAATCCATCTCTAATAGTTATCTATACCATTTACTTAATATGAACGACATGGAGATGTCCTTGAAACATAAGAATCAAGATGCCGTGCCACAAGCGTTTCAGCGCGAAAACCAAAGTTCGCTGATCTACCCTTCACGCACCATCGTCCATGCCAAGTTGGAGATGACCGAGCCTGGCGACCACGACGAGCAAGAAGCCGACACCATGGCCAACACCATCGTTTCGGGCGGCAAAATCAGCCGTAAGATTTCGGGCGGAGGCGGTTCATCGGGCATTGCCGTGTCGCAGCAGATGGAGAGCCAACTGTCGCAGCTGCAAGACGGCGGAAGGCAGATGCCGGAAGGCTTACGCAACATGATGGAAAACGGCTTCGGTCAGGACTTCTCCCATGTGCGCCTCCACACCGATAGCGAGGCGGCCAGCTTGAGCAGCAGCATCCACGCCAAGGCTTTCACCCTCGGCAACGACATCTACTTCAACCAAGGACAATTCTCACCAAATACCGCCGAAGGGCAACGCCTCGTGGCGCATGAGCTTACACATGTGGCGCAGGGAACGGGGAAAGTGGGGAGAACTACCGAGTCGGAAGAGAAAGAGTCTGGAGTTACCGCAAGCGATGTTTTTGAGACCATCTTATGCATTTCCAATCTTTGTAATGACATTTATTCCGCATTCCAAAACATAAAATCATACAAAGAGATTTATCAATTAGGCAAGTTGTTCAAAGAACTAAAAGTCATTGCAGACAAGGAATTGGGGATAATGCGTTCTACGAAAGACATCATCAAAGCGACTGCGGAGCACGGAAATGTAACGGCTACAAGATTTAGCCGTGTTATTGGATGGGGAGGTGTTGCATTAGCATTAATAGACTATGCCCAAACCTTCAAATCGCTCGACTTTGGGAACAACCCGGTGGCAAGTTCTTCTGTAGTAGCAATTAAAACTGCCAATTTGGCCAGTGCCATCATATCTCAGCCCACAATACTTGCAAAAGTGGCGGCTGCAAGTCCACAAACCGCTGCCGTGTTTTTTGCTTTCGGCACTGGTTTCGCTATTGGAGACGCCTTTAATCTGGCCTCTGAAAAAGTATTTGGCAAAGCCCCAGGTGCCGCTCTTGTCGATTATATCATGAATGACGATTTAAATAAGGTGTCCAAAGACGATGTACTGAATTATTTCAACTTTGCAAAAAGCAGAATTGCATACGAACTTTACATCGAATACAACCAATTGGATGACCACAAAAAAGAATATGTCACCATTATCAACTCATCACAGAGTAGTGGCAATTATAAGTTTAACGCATTCATGCTCGATTATCAAAAAGCCCTGAAAGAAAAGAATGAAAAACGTTTCCTTAAGAATTGTTTCGTGTACTCGTCAACGACTTCATTCCCTGCTGGAGAATCCAGGATTAACAACTTGGACATATTTATTCTGAAGAAAGCTTTCCAACGAGTAGGCCTTTATTAAACTAACCCTATAATCATCTCGATTTTCACATGTACACCACCCTAGACACCATAAGAACCTACCTACAAGATAAATTCGACCGTCTTCCAAACAATGAATGCACTGTTGAACTCGGTGCCATCGAGAAGGAGGGACAAGTTGAAAAGAGTCTGCTCATCACCCTGGTGCGCATCGAAGAGGAGACCTCGGTGAAGAAACAGCACGCCCAGATGCGGAAAACCGGCGACGGGAAGACCTGCTACGCTAACCCCGACGTGTGCCTCAACCTCTATTTCCTCATCTCCTCACATGCCAGCTATAACCACGCATTACAACAAATCAACAACACCATCTATTTCCTCAACTCCATCTACCGCGACGACGACAGCATCTCGGAGGACATAAAGAAACTCAGCATCGAGCTGCAGTCGCCCACCGCTGAGCAATGGAACAGCCTATGGCAAACCCTTGGCGGAAAAGTCGTGCCTTCCGTATTATATAAGTTACGTATGATCACCATCTCGGCACTCAGCTCAACACGCGAGGTACCATTCGTGAAGATGAAGGACGGAAAGGAGAGCGAGATAGGTGTTGTCATTGACACCAAGTCAACCCTGCGGTGGAAGCTGGAGCAAGGCCAAACCTTGAACAAGGATGAAACCAATGAGCTCCTTTCGGTGCTCACCAACATTAGAGCAAAGAAATTGCCGCACCTGTCGCCCGTTGAATTGCGATTCCTATTTGGGAATAGAATTCCGTTAGACAATGATGAACAGAAGCAATTGGTCAACTACCTGGTGGAACTCCGTAAGCAAGACGGCGTTTTGTCGACAGAAGAAGAAAACCTAATTCAAAAATACAACAAATAAATAATTAAATAATTATCAACCACTTAAAAACAAGTAATTATGACAGAGTACAAAACACCGGGAGTCTACGTGAAAGAAATTTCCAAGTTCCCACCCTCAGTGGCCGGCGTGGCAACCGCGATACCGGCATTCATCGGCTTCACCGAAAAGCCCACGTTTGACAAAAACAAAAATCCACAGGTCGTGAAAATCAAGAGTTTGCTTGAATACGAGAACCTGTTTGGTGGAGGACCAAAATTGGAACTCAACAACAACGGAGAACTCCAAAACCACACATTCGTCATGTATGACAGCATCCGCCTTTTCTACGACAACGGCGGAGGCACCTGCTATGTGGTGTCGATTGGCGACTACAAGTCGACCGACTTCGATGCAGACCAATACAAGAATGGTCTCGAACCCCTGAAGAAAGTGGACGAAGTGACCCTGCTCGTCACTCCCGACGCGGCCATGCTACTCGACGAGGCCCAGTTGGGCACCTTGCACCAAGCCATGCTTGAGCAATGCGCCGTACTCGGTGACCGTTTTGCCATCCTCGACCCGAAACCGAACAACTCATTGGATAATGCCTTGGAGACTTTCAGAAAGAGGGTCGGCAACAACAACCTCGCCTACGGCGCGGCCTACTATCCCTACCTCAAGACCACTTATACCAAGGATATCAGTTTCGACGAAATGTTGAAAATTGCTGACATCAAGGAAAAAGCCCAATTGATTAGCCTGTACAACAACTTTTACGCCAAACCAAATAACGAGTTGGCGACAGAGGCATGGGGCGAAAAAAACATATTGCTAGAGGATGAAAATCGTAAAAAGTTTTCGACTTTAAATGGTGTACTGCTTTATAACAGTGCCCCCATCACCCCAGAAGGTTTCTTTAAAGACAAAGAGACAGATCTGGATGTATACAATAAGGTGCACCAACTAATGGACCAGAACAAACAGATGAGAGAAGGCACCTTATTTACAATTAAAGGGGGCAAACTTATGTATGATGGCAACGAAATCACGGAAAGCACAGTACTTTCAGATGAAGATGCATCCATCAAGGATGCTCTACAAGGCTTACTCAATCAAGTGAAAGAAACAATAAAAGACACTGCTTTCACCATCAATAAGGGAATCCTGCAATACGGAGGCAAAGCTTTACCCACCTTCGTTGTTGACAAAGTTGACGAAACTGTCTATCAAGCCATTCTTTCTGAAATCAACCTCGAACAACAAGAAATCGAAGGCAAGAAACCCTTGATGGCCAAGGCCTTAGCCGCCCAGATTGATGGCTATGCCGAGAAACTGGCTGAGTTGCAAGATGAAGCCTCCATCATCACGCCCAGCGGCGCCATCGCAGGCATCTATGCCGCCACCGACGGCAGCAAAGGTGTTTGGCAAGCACCCGCCAACGTGAGTATCGCCGCCATTGCCGATGTCACCGAACTTATTTCCGACAAAGACCAGGAGAATATGAATGTGGATGCCACCGCGGGCAAGTCGGTGAATGCCATCCGTTTCTTCACGGGTAAGGGCATCCTCGTTTGGGGCGCCCGCACCTTAGACGGCAACAGCAACGAATGGCGCTACATTTCGGTACGCCGCCTGTTCAACTATGTCGAAGAAAGCGTGCAGAAGTCGACCAACTGGGCCGTCTTCCAACCCAACGACGCCAACACATGGGTGAAGATCCAATGCCAGATTGAGAACTTCCTCAATAACCTGTGGCGCGACGGAGCCTTGGCAGGCCCCACTCCCGACAAGGCTTACTACGTGAAAGTCGGCCAGGATGTCACCATGACCGCCGACGACATCAACAACGGCTACCTGATTGTTGAAATCGGCATCGCCGCTGTGCGTCCCGCCGAGTTCATCGTCCTGAAGTTCTCGCACAAAGTACAAGAAGCTTAAATAACTAACCTCTAAAATCGAAACACAATGGCAACTACAACCAATAATTATCCCTTGACCGGCTTCCACTTCAGCGTGGAATGGAAAGGCGAAAAGGAAGAGAGCGCAGCCTTCTCCGAAGTGTCAGGACTGAGCGCCAGCACCAAGGTTATCGAATATCGCGACGGCACCAACAAGGACAACACGACCCTGAAGATGCCCGGCCTCAAGACCTTCAATAATGTGACGCTCAAACGCGGCTCCATGCCAGCCGACAACAGCTTCTTCGTCTGGTTCACTAAGATTGAGAACAACACCACCGAGCGCCGCAACGTGGTCATCAACCTACTGAACGAGAAGCATGAGCCCATTATCGTATGGAGCCTCAACAACGCCTTCCCCGTGAAATACGAGGGTGGCTCACTCAACGCCTCTGACGGCAAGGTACTTATCGAAAGCGTCGAATTGGCTTACGAGAGCTTCACCGTGGAGAGAAAAGGCAAGAAAGAATGATTCCAACCATGGAGTTGGCCTTTCGAGGCCAACTCCATATCCATAGCAATAACTAAAACCATTTCAACATGGCAAACATCATACAGCAAATGGCAAATGCCATAACCCACCTTTCCGATTCGGAATCGGAGGAAAAAGGGCCCATCATAGCGGCATCCGACAGTTTTCTCCCTGCTTTCCGTTTCAATGTCAGTTTCTCAGATCTAAAGATTGACGACAAAACCGTGAAACAAAATGACATTGGCTTTTCGGAAGTATCAGGCATCGGTGCTGAGCTTCAAATTGAAGAAGTGGTGGAAGGCGGCGAAAACCAGTTTGTCCACCGCTTGCCCAAGCCTGCCAAATACAAGAACCTGGTTTTGAAAAGAGCTATGGATACCGATGTGCAGCCTGTTATCCAATGGGCTGAGCAAGCCATCTACAACATGAAGTTTTCCACCTGTACCGTCATTGTCTCCATCATGAAAGACGAGAAGCACCCTTTAGCCTCCTGGAAATTCGAGAATGCCTATCCCGTCAAATTGGAAATCGGCAGTTTGGATGCCAAGAAAGGTGAAATAGTCATCGAGACCTTGGAACTCGTCTACCGATATTCACAACGTGTAAAAACAGCCGCATCATGACTATTAGGATCAGGGAACTCAATATTAAGGCAACCCTTTCGGGCGAACAGACCGCCGACAGTCAAGAAGGTGACAAGGAACAATTGACCACAAACAGCCTTTTGCAAGTGTTTTACGGCAACGACAGTTCAAAACTAAACCAAGAACGATGAACGAATCCAACAACCATAACGACAGAGGAAGAGCCCCCATGACCTTCAAGGCCTTCAAGGACTACCAATTCACAAAGTCATTGAATCGCGAATACAAGGTCATGATCAATCCCGAGAGCTTCGAGCGTGACTTTGCCTTTCATTACAACAAGGACAAGACCAAAAGACATGCTCCGACGGTTGGCAAGTTTGCCTCCACGGACGCCGAAAAATACAACTTCACCCTCATATTCGACGGCACTGGGATCGTCGACCCCAACCGATGCAACGTACAACAAGAGTTGGATGACTTTTTCGCCGTATTGTTTACACAGACCAAAAAGGGATATGAGCCAAATTTCATTGAATTGACCTATTGCGGCCAGATTTTCCATTGCACTGCGAATAGCTTAAAAGTCAGCTATACCTTATTCAACACAAACGGCTCGCCCCTCCGAGCAAAAATCACCTGTGCGTTTTCCTCGATTGGAGAGAAACAGCACAAGCATGAAAGCAATAAGGACGACAATAAGACATCCTCGGGAAAAACCACAACCTGTGGTTGTCCTCCCAGCAACGAAAGTTACGAAGAAGCTTACAAGAAAGCTGAGGAAGAAGACATGGACGCCATGATTGTCATTCATGTCAAATAACCAATGCCATGAACGCCAACGACATACCACGCCCCGACATCAATAGGCAAGTTTGCCTTGCCTTGTTTACCAACGGCAAGGAAGCACCTTGCATCCAGCAAGTCATTTCCGTCACCACTTCATGCGGGTTCCAGAAAATTGGCACAGCAGAAATCCTGATTGAAAACCAGCCTCTCCCCGATGAGCAAGACCCCATCGGCGACACAGACCTCTTCCTAATAGGAAAGGAACTCGAAGTGAAAGCTGGTTATGACGAGCCTTCCAACAGCCTCTTCAACGGGATCATCGTCAAGCAAGCGCTCAACTATTCCCAAGGACAAGCCCAGCTCATCGTCACCGCCAAACACAAGGCTTATAAAATGACTTTGGATCGTCATTTCCGCAGCTTCGAGGACATGAGCGACAAGGACATCATCGAAGAACTATGCAACAACTACGGTCTTTCTGCAGATATAGACGACTCCCCAACCACACATGAGAAACTCATCCAATACAACTGCACTGACTGGGACTTCATCAACTTAAGGGCCGAAGCCAACGGCTGGTTGCTCTTCTCCACCTCCGAAGGCATCATTGCCAAAAAGCCCGACCTCGGTGCCGACCCTGTCCTATTAGTAGCCTCTGGAGAATCCATAGAGGAAATCAACACAGAGATGGACGGGCGTTATGCTTTCGACACCTATACTGCCAAAGCATGGAACTACACCTCGCAAGAGATGGACGAAGTGTCGGAAAAAGGCAACCAATTCGACACCTCACAAGGCGACATCGACAGCGGCAAGCTCTCAGAGATGAGCGACAACGACGTCCACTACATCACTGCCATGAGCCAGCAAGAGAGCCCCGACTCCCTGCAAGAATGGACCAAAGCCATGGTGATGCGCAACAACCTTTCGCGCATCGTGGGCAAGATCAGCATCACTGGACACGCGCCATTGCAGCCTTCCGACTTCATCCAACTTGAAGGCATAGGCAAGCATTTTGATGGCAACACCCTTGTCTCGTCGGTGGTCCACTCCATCAATGGAGGCTTGTGGAAAACCTTGATGGACATCGGATTCGGCAACGCCCTGTTCGTCAACAAATACAATGACATTATTGACCGCCCCGGCATGGGCTCGTTATCAGGTGTGAACGGCCTGCAAATTGCCAAAGTGGAAGCCTTGGAAGGCGACCCCTTGAGCGAAGAGCGCATTTACATCCGTCTGATGAACGACGAAAACACCAAGCTTTGGGCAAGGGTAGCCACCCTTGACGCTGGCAACCAAAGGGGCAGTTTCTTCATGCCCGAAATCGACGACGAGGTGATGGTCGGTTTCATTGACGGTAACCCCAACCAAGCCGTCGTGCTGGGCATGCTCCACAGCAGCCAAGCCGCATCGCCTTATCCCTTGGCCGACGATAACAACATCAAGGGTTTCGTGACCCGCGAGAAAATCACCATAGAACTCGACGACGAGAAGAAAGCCTTGAGGATAGAAACCCCAGGCGGCAACAAGATCCTCGTCAGCGACGACCAGAAAGGCATCAGCCTGGAAGACCAAAACGGCAACACCATCGTCATGAATGACCAAGGTGTGACCATAGAGAGCAAGAAAGCCCTCACCCTGAAAGCCGCCCAAGATGTCAGCATCGAGGGCAACAACGTGAATATCAAAGCCAACGCGCAGCTGAAAGCCACTGGCAATGCCTCGGCCGAGATTTCGGCAAGCGGCAACACTGTGGTGAAAGGCGCAATGGTACAAATCAACTAACGAACAATATAAAAACGACCACAATATGGCAGCAGCAGCAAGAGTAGGCGACCCCACCAACCACGGTGGCGTAATCATAGGGCCTGGTGCACCCACGGTAATGATCGGCGGCATGCCCGCCGCCGTGATGGGCGACACTCATGCCTGCCCGATTCCACCACCTGGCCACATCCCCACTTCGCCTTTCATCGTTGGCAGCACCACGGTGATGATTGGCGGCAAGCCTGCCCTGCGCGTCACCGACCCCTGCGGCTGCGGTGCCATGCCGATTGTCGGTTGTCCTACTGTAATGATAGGAGGATAAAACATGGATGATTTCATCGGTAAAGGCTGGAGTTTTCCACCACATTTCAGCAAACACAAATACATGCGCGACGACTATTACGCAGGTGGCATCGACATGGTCACCGACCAACAAGAGATTGAGGAAAGCCTGGCCGTCATCTTCTCCACACAGTTGGGAGAACGCCTCTTTCACAACGATTTTGGCTGCAGCCTCATCGACTACCAATTTGCCGGCAACGACAACATCACCCTGCTTCGCATCAAGGACATGATCAGCCGAGCCGTAAAGAAACACGAGCCCCGCATCACCCTTGAGCAGGTAGAAGTGAACACAGACGACATCATGGAAGGCAAAATCAGTATCAACCTTAGCTACACCATCAACGCGACCAACTCAAGCTACAACATGGTTTATCCCTATTATTTTGAAAACAGCATTTGATTATGGCTACACCCACAACATACCTATGGAACAACAGCGGCACCAAGCAAAGCGACCGTCTGCCTAAAGCCTTGTCGGGCGACTACGTGAAGATGGACGAGCGCAGTTTCGACGACCTGCTGGCTCAAATGGCGGAATACGCTGAACGCTTGACCTACTTCGATGACAACATGAACCCAAGTGGCAATTGGCGCGAGTTCTTCAAAGATGTGTACAACTACGAAACAAACACACTGAAGAAAGATCGCATCGAAGCCCTGAAGGAAGCTGGCGACATGCCCCCCCACATGGCCCTGATAATGGCCTTCATTAAGTTGTTCCAGATTGAGCAAAGCAACCTCAACACCCTGACTGAAAAGCACTTGAACTTCTATTATAAAGACATCTTGGGGTTCAAGCCGAAGACAGGCAGCAACGGCAACGCCACCGTATTTTTCGAGCCAGCGAAAAGCATCTCTGGAGCCTTTGTACCCAAAGGGACCGTCTTTGATGCCGGAAAAGACGCTGACGGCAAACCCGTCACCTTCAGGTCGGTTAGAGACGTAACTGTAAACCAAGCCAAAGTCGAGGAATACAAAAGATATTCGGAAAGCCTCAACAACCAAGAGCCTTTCGAGTTGGTCATAACCTCTTCCCTTCTTACCAACATTGAAGGAACCATCACGCTATACGATAGCAATGATAATAATATCCTTTTGGGCATAAACGGCATCAAACCCGAACTGATTGACGGATCCGTGCACATTAAGGCGACAGATCAATACCAAGATCTAGCCAAGGTGATCAACAAATTCCATTATCTTACTGTCGCCGTAAAAGGCAGCACCGACTTCACCATGGAGAACATCCAAGGTGCATTGGCCAACCAAACCGGTACCATGCCCTTTGGCACCCAACCCAAAAAAGGTGACTCTTTCAAGATTTACATCCCTAATGCCGACAATGTCTCTTCCGCAAACGTCACAATGGATTGCAAGGGTTTCGATAAATCCAAGTTCAATAAAAACAATAACAACCTCCCTGAGGGCTATATTATAACCTTTAACGGAGAACTTGACTGGACGACCTACACCAACAATTTGAAGCAATTCATTAAGGAATTAAATGGCGAAAACACCACGACAACCAATTCGAGCAGATCCAGGTTCAAGCCGATAAAAAACCATGCCAATAGACAAAAGAATAATTCTACAGCTCTACCGCAACCTCCACAGGCTCCTACTTTGACCAAGCCCATCACCGTAGAATACACCCTGAAAGTCGACAAAGGGAAAGCCTCCGTCACTTTCATCTCGCCCTATTGCACATTGGACATACAACCAAGAATCAACACCTTACTACCCGAAACGGAATCGGTATGTATGAAAATGCAAGGGATAAACGCGACCGGATTCATCACGCTTCACTTTAAGACGAACCCCTTCAAATACCTTTCCAATGGTAAATACGGAGAGAACGCTGCCTCTTGGTATTACTTCTCTTCACAAGGCTGGCAACCATTCGACCGCAATGACATCGTGAGCGACACCACCAACCGATTCCAGCGAAGCGGCATCGTGCAACTCGTTGTCAACGAAGCGGTAGCACAAGCCGCAATAAAAGCCGGCAAAGACGGTCTTTGGCTTATGACGAGTGACCCGTCCAACCCTTTTGTGGCACTTGAGGGAGTAAAGGCACAAGCTGTAGAAGTAGAGCTTGACCCGACATCGGAAGGCCTTATCCCGCATGGCACCGCCTTGCCTGCCGGTAGCATCACGAAGACCAAGGTCAGCATTAAAGGCATCAAGAAAGTGGAACAGCCCTACGACGGCGACGAAGGCATGGCAGACGAATCGGACGAAAAATTCTACTGCCGCGTGAGCGAGAAACTACGCCATAAGGAAAGAGCTTGGAACTGTTGGGACTATGAGCGCATGGTGTTAGAGCACTTCCCTCAGGTTGCCAAAGTGAAATGCTTGCCCTGCCGCGATGACAACGGAGAAATGAAAGCGGGTTGTGTGACCCTCCTCGTCGTCCCCGACTATCAAGCCATTCCCCAAAAGAAACCACTTGAACCTACTATTGGGCAGACACTGAAAACGGAAATCAAGAACTACATTAAACAACACTCGCCTGGGTTTGCGGACATTTATGTAACCGAGCCCAAGTACAAGAAAGTCAAAATAACGTGCACGCTGGTCCTCAAGAAAGAATACACCGACACGGAATACTATAGCACACTGCTAAAAGAACAACTCACCCAATTCATCGCACCATGGTCGACTGGAGCGCAAGGGGTTGATTTCAAGACCAAACAAAACGAATCGCACATACAAGAATTCATCGAGAACCAATACTACATTGACCACATTGTCAGCTTCAAGTGCAAAGTCGATGATGATTGGATCGATAGTGGCTCAACGATACAACCCGAAGATGCCATCAGCATCATCACCTCTGCCGACGACCATTCTATCAACTTTGAATAAACATAACCATGAACACCAACGACACATATAATCCCACACTGCCCGAACCTTTAGACTATGAACAGCTGAAGAAATACGGACTCAAATATATCCGCAGCATTGCCAACAAGCAGTGGACCGACTATAACCTGCATGACCCTGGTGTAACCATCCTCGAGGCCCTTTGCTTCTCATTGACCGACTTGGCCTTCCGTACCCGTTTCAGCATGGCAGACCATTTGACGCCAGAGGGCAAAAGCCAACCACAACTCAACGGCACGCTGTTTCCTGCCCAAGAAATCCTCTCACACGAGCCTATCAGCATCAACGACTACAAGAAATTCATTCTGGAATATTTCCCTGGGGTCAGAAATGTGGAGATACAAACAGATTGCACGTGCAGCCTATACACTCCCCGCGTTTCCGATTATTTAAAGGATACGAATGTCCATGTCAGTGGTTATTACAAATTCATCCTTGAATTGGAAGATGAGCCACAACTGCTTTCCAACAAACTCGTCCGAGAAACCTTAGGCCACGATGAAAACTGGAGATACAGCAAGTCGTTTTACACCAAACTCCAAGACACCTATAAGAACCACATCAGGAACCTTTATCTGAAACACCGGAACCTCTGCGAAGACCTTCAAGAAGTAAGCATTCTCAGCCCTATCCACATTGGTCTTCATGCAGAAATAGAGATAGAGAAGAGCGCCAATGTCCCACAGATGCAGGCCATCATGAGAGACATTACCAAACAAGTGGGCGAGCATATTGCTCCCTCCATCAAACGATACACCCTTCCCGAGATGCTCAAGAAAGGCAAGACGCCCGAGGAAATATACCAAGGCCTTTTACCTCGTTTTGGTTTCATCGACATGGACGAACTTGAGCATTATAAAAAACGCAACACTATCCATATTTCCGACATCCTCAATATCATCATGAAAATCAAAGGAGTGGCCGGAATCCGAGGACTCTATTTCATCGTTGACGACAAGGACAAGGACAAACTGTCTATCACACGCCAAAATGGTTTAGCCACCAGTGTCAGCCTCAAAAATGAATACGAAACACAATACACACTGTTTCTTTCGCCTTATAGCACAACGAAACAGGCTGATTCGCGCTATTTCTTCGTCAGAGACGGGTTCACTTTCCATCTCGACCCAAAAGACCAACTGCCGCTTGACGCAGAAACCAACGCCTTCAAGAACCCCGACACTGACATCCCCTTGTCAGAGAGCAAGCACCGTGACACCAAGACCTATTATTCCTTCCAGCACCTGTTCCCCAAGGCCTACTGCATGGGGGCCGAAAGAATCTCCAACAACGCCAGCAGCAAGCGCAAGGCTGAGCGGCTGCAACTGAAAGCCTATCTCACTTTCTTCGACCAGCTGCTAGCCGATTATCTAGAACAACTCAGCTCCATGGAGCAATACTTCTCCGTCAACCCTGTCGACTGCAGTCTGCCGGCAGACCTTTCCTATTTCTTCCATGAGTTGAACGAAAAGGAAATCGTTGATGTCAAAACCGTGCTGAAAGACTGGGACGAAAAAACGGCAGCTGACATCGAGTCGAGAAGAAACGAAATCAACCTTGAACGTCGCAACCGACTCATGGACCATTTGTTGGCTCGTTTCAACGACTCTTTCGTCGACTATTCCGTCTTATCCTTCCTGAACAGTCCAAAGGACGGAAACCAAAGCTACCTGAAATCTTTCAACGAGCGAGAAGAATTGGAGGACAAGAAAAGACTATTGCTCAACTTCGCCCAATTGAGCTACCACCGCTCCCAAGCCATAGACTATACCGAGACCGTCTGTTTGAGCGGCATGGAGCGGCAGATACTGGCCAAATTGGGTGTCAACGAGCCCAAGTTCGACATCGTTCCTCCCGTGTTGCGCACCTACCGTAAAAAGAACGGAAAGACCAAGCGTTACTTCAAAAACAATTCTCACGACCCCTACGACCAAACCTTTGGTCTCCACATCGTTGAGCATTCGCTGTTGCTCCCGCTCGACAGATACACCCCCGACGGAGAGCATTTCTTGCGGATTAAAGCCGAAAACAGCAACCAATTGCTTGAAGACCCCTACTCGTTCCATATCACCGTACTCGTCCCAGGATGGCTTGAAATCAGCCAGAACATGGAATTCAGGAAATTTGTCGAAAACACCATCCACAACGAGATTCCTGCCCATGTGATCGCCAAGATTTGTTGGGTTGACCCGATGGTGATGTGGAATTTTGAAAATAGCTACCGGGCCTTCGTGGAAGCCATGAAACAGAGGCCGTTAAAGTATGCTTCAAAGCCAAAACATCCGACCCAGCCAGATGGAAAATGGCAACCTTGGTCAGACTGTCTCAAAGAGTTACTTGATGTATTCAACTCCTTCAGGAACATTTATTCTGGCCTTGTAGTCCCATCGGCCGACGACCTTACCATCGAAAACATGCCAAGACTTGATTTCATGATCTTGGACGAGTGGTACGATGACGAAGACACCGAAGAGTGGGCTTTCCTTAATGATAACAAATAAACAAAACAACATAAAAAAATGAAACAGACCATCAACAACTTCCCAAAATTTCAGGCTGGCCAAATCCTGACGAGCGAATTCCTGAATAATGCTTTCGGTTACACGGAAGAGCAATCCCGATTGACCCGGTCACTCATGCTCGGTGGCGGCATCGTTGAAGGGCTGCATTATTCATGGAGCACCATTAAAAAGAATGAAATAAAACTCACCATAAGAACGGGGTCTGCCGTCACTGCCGAGGGTTACTTTCTACAACTTGGCAAAGACACCACATTCACCAGAGCGGTCAAGATCAATAAGATTGAGCCCAACCCCCTATCCAGAGGCTCCAATGCGAATACCCCTGACGAGATGTACTTGCTTTTCGAGAAAGAAAACGCAGAAGCCAAGAGTTATGGGAGTGTCGAAAAAATCCCAGACATCTCGAAATTTGTTCTCGCAATCTTTGCAGAATTCAAGCCCACAGACGAGGAAATCAAGTGTAGCGAGGTCACCTGCGACATTGGCAAAATCAATTACAAAATCACGCCTCGCCCCGTGCTCATTGATGCCAAATTCTTCCCAAAACCATTACGAGCCAAGTTTTCGCCCATTGAAGGGCATGTTCAGATGGAGCGCTTTGTTGGCTTAAGCAACGCCATCAATGTCAACACGCTCATGAAAAAGACAAGAGCCCTTTTTGAGACCAACAAAGCCAAGGTACTCGAACTTGCCAACCGCATCGGTCAATTACGTAACGACAAAGCCTGGCATAAGATATTGGACAACGACAAAAGAGGCACTCAAAGATTTTACAACACCTACAAAAGTCTCCTATATCTGTGTAATGAGCACCAAGAAATCCCCGATTACTACCTTTGGTATCTCCGCGACATGGGCGAAGCCATGAATGAATTTGTTGACTATTACAACGACTTCCGTGAAAAGTACCCCATTATCACCGTCAACAGGCACCACTATGGACAAATTGTCCTTTTAGGCAACGGTGAAGCATGCAAAGACAATGCGTTTAGGCAAACCTATCAGGCCTTGACCGACGACCAGGATTTTATCACGTCAAGCAAAGCACTCAGAAGACTGTTTTACAGAATCATAGTGATGTCGGGATGTTTTATCGAAGGAGACATGGGCAAGTCGAAGTTGCTGCCATTCAAGGTCACTATGCAAAACCCAGACATACCGTTATCGGAGCGCCCCATCCCCTATTACTACAGGATTACCGAAACCCTCCAAAAAGTTTGGTCGGCCCCGATGCTTGCCAAGAAGAATTGTCCCAACAATTACGACACACTGCCGGTAACGATCACGCATCCTGCCAACGGAGCCGACTGGGCACTGCTTTTGCAAGGATACTACGGGAAAAACGTCGACGGAATCAAAAAGCTACTGGAAGCTTTCATTGAAGACAACGACCTCAACATCCAAGTGCAGTCCTTCGAAATGAACAAGACTGCTATCAAGAAGCAGCATATCGAGACCCTTAAATCAAAGATCTTCGACGCCAATGGCATCAGTCAAATCGAGAAGTTCAAGAAAGAGATCATGTCGATGAGTAACGGCCTCGCACAGGTTCACATCAGAGTCCCTGTTTATACTGGGAAAAAACAGGATAAAACCAAGCTAGTATTTGAGGAGCACACCCTTTCCGAATTCAAGGAAACAGATTTGATGATGATGCATGTTGCTGCAAAAAGCAAGAAAGGATACCGAGTTTTGACCAAAACCGTAATCAATGGCAAAGAGGAATTTGCACCAAGAACTTTCTTAAAAAAGACAATCTTAGGCAACGTCAAACTCAAGAAACTGCGGGAAGAACAACTTGCGTTGATTACGAGAAAACCGATCTTGAAAGACGACCCCTACCTCAAAATCGCCAATACATTGCTTAATTTCTCAAAGACGGATATCCTCAAAAGCATATACAACAACGAAATCCTTTCTGCCAACGACATCGAAAAAGGTAACAACCTATTAGCTGGTCTTAACAGCAACACACAATTGCTGAATTTCATCCAGATGGTGTTCTACAGCAATGCAGCCAATTACACCAAGGCACCCTATAGCCAAAAGCATGTTGCGGCCCTATTTGCATTAAAGAGTTTCTTGGAAAAGCAAAAGGATTCGAACCTCCGTTTTGCAGAATTCATAGAAGGTTCAAGGAACGGATCAACATTAGTATTGTTCCATTTCCGTAATCGTCTAATCAAAATTGCTAGTATTCCAGCAAAAAAAGAGTAAAAACGAAAAAAAATTCGCTTCTTTTTGTTGTATAAAAGAAAAAAATTGTATTTTTGCATCAAAACTAGCGTTCGACCCGCTATTAGTAGGGTTCCGGCTGAAGCTGGAAAAAGTAGAGGGAACTCCGCTAACGCCCGGTTGCATGCGGGGGACGGCTAAGCCTTACAGGTGCGCGGTCGGTTCCGGCGTGAGTTGGGTCTGTGACAGTTGGCTTCATCAGTTCCGTGACGACACGATGTTCACGTGATGAGTTTTGTTAACGACAATTCTGCTGGGGTGCTGATCAACCGCATTTGTTCGGCGCGGCACTAACTCGCACGCGGGCAAGGATAACTTCGAATCTCGGTATGGCGAGGGATACCTTAAAGCGCAAGAACAATAGCATTGGGTGGCCACAACAGGCCACTTTTTTTATTCCATCACCTTTCCTTCCTTTAGGTATTCCCTACGAATGCCTTCTTTCACGTCAGCCAAGCGGATGGTATTCTCGCCTCGACTCATGGCCATCAGTGAGGCGTATTGAACCACATTAAGGATAGAGCCGCCTGCCATTTCAAACTGCTTGGCCAAAGCGTTAAGGTCGAGCCCGGGCTCAAAAACACAATCAGGCGAGAACGTCTCGCGCCACAGGCGTTCCCTTTGTGTGGCATCAGGCATCGGGAAACGGATGACACTCTGGAAACGACGAGCAAAGGCATCGTCGATATTCGACTTCAGATTGGTCGACAGCACCACCAGACCATGGAAATCCTCAACACGCTGCAATAAATAGGCAACCTCTTGGTTCGCATAACGGTCGTGGGCATCCTTCAGTCCCGTACGCTTGCCGAACAAGGCATCAGCCTCGTCGAAAAACAGAATCCAGTTCTTCCCTTCGGCCAGTTCGAACACCTTGGAGAGATTTTTTTCTGTCTCACCGACATACTTGGAGACCACCATGGACAGGTCGACACGATACACATCCTTGCCCGTGGCCTTGCCCAATAGCGAAGCCGTGAACGTCTTGCCGCTGCCTGAAGGTCCGTAGAACAAGGCCCTGAAACCGGGTTTCACCTTTTGGTCAAGTTTCCAATCTTTCCGCATTCGGTCGCCATATTCCACCCACAACTTGATCTCTTCGACTCGTTGCATGGTATACTCGTCAAGCACCAACTCCGACCATGAACGGATTGTGGTGATGCGATGGGCGGGAAAATCAGTAGAGAACCGAGGTGCAAATGGACGCTCAAGTAACAAGGCGTCAACCATTTCTTCGGCTGGATAGAGCTGACACGTCGAGAAAGCATAACCCTCCACCTTCTTGACGAACAGGGGTGAAGAGAACAGACGATGTTCCATGAAATACTTCGCCAGACGCAGCCGCTCCTCCGCATCGTCACCAGCCAAAACGAACAACACCGTCGCCAATGTGGGCTGCAAAGAGCCACCCGCGACATTGTCAACACAACCGAACTCGGCAAAACGCTGTCCTGTGTCGCTGTTCTTCACATTGAAACAGTCCAAAAGCTGAGGCTTGAGATAAGGCACAAAGGAAAGGATGAGAAACGCCCTGTCTTCAAACCCTAAATCATTGGAAACCAAATAATCGCAATAACTGCCTTGCCCTTGGGCCAAAGGCTGGGGAGCCAGTTCCTTGACGCTCTTCAGTTCTGTGTTTTGACCAAAATACAACTGCAAGCGCAAGGCCATTACTGATGCTATCCAATTGAGTTCGTTTGAGATAAATGTTCCGTTCATAGTCGATACGTTTTTCATTCGCGTTGCCATTCCACCATAATCAGTTCCTTCTTCCAAGGAAGCAACAGCAACGAAATCTCCCAAGGAAGGTCGTCAAGTAAAATATCAATCGTCAGGCCTTCAACCCTGACTATCCAAGTATTATCTTCGTAGGTAACAACGGCTGTGCGCCTCATGAAGGATTGCTGCAGACCTTCCACCGAGGTGCCTTTCAACGGCGGCCAGTTCTGACAAACCGACTCAAGCACCTGCCGCCCTTCGTTCATTTCCTCGTCGCTCAACTCAAAAAATGCCTCGACGGGATATGCCAAAGGCAACCCGCACAACATCTTCTCAAGTGCCAGCTGATAATCACGATGCGGGGCTTCGAAACCCGCCATCCACCTCAACAGGTGCACCGCTTTCTCTTGAGACTCCAATCCCACAAATTTCCTTTCCTCGTCCAAATAGCCTAGACGCTCAAACAAAACAGGCAAGAAAGGATGAAGAAGAATCAATCCTGCATCATCCACCACCCAATGCATATCTTGTGGGGTGGGCGCATCGGCAAGCACCTGCTTCCTTTCGGCCATCTTCATCTCATAGCCTTGCAACATGTCAAACATAGGCAATTCATTTTTCTGCCGCACCTGATCAGTCGCACTCTTCTGCTCAACTTCCGGTAATGGTGTTGCGACAGTTTCGGTCTCGTCGGATCCCACGACTGCCGATGACGATTCACGGTCAGGGTAAGTTCCTTCGGAAGATGAGACAAGTTTGTTCTCAATCTGAGAATCAACCGTCACGTCGACGGAAGATTCATCCATCATGTTTTCTTGACCATGTTGCCCGTCCAAAGCGCCCAGCTTTTCGACCTCAGGCCGTTCGTCGTCCAGACCAGCGGAGCCTTCTATTGCAGGCCAAGAGAGGCCTTGTGTTTCCTCCTGCCTTTCTTTATATGATGTCGCTTTTTCGTCGAGTTGGCCATAGCCATCGTCTTCACCCATGGACTCCAACAAGGAATAGAGCAGCAAAGAAAGTGTTGACCTATCAAGCCGGGCATCCAACTGCAAGGGCGCATCACTTGAAGAACGGGCGATTGACTGTAAATCTACCAACTGCGGCACATCCATTTGAGCAATCCTTACAGACAACGCATTGCCTTTCGAGGCACCCAAATGGAGAACCGCTTGTATCACATCAACTAATTTATTGTAATCCAATAAATTAACAAACCTAAAAACAGAGGAGAAATCATTTGAAAGTCGGGAAAGGAACGCCTGAAGTTGGGAACTCTGTCCCAACAAGGCAGAGACTCCGTTCCAAACCCGTTCCGACAATTGGTCATCCGAAACATCATAGTTCCACAGCACAATGCCAGTAAACAAATATGACATCCAAGTTGGCTCTGAGGCAATGTATTCCATAGGAACAGCACGCCCTTCGGAAATTGAGGGCCCATCGGAAACAGACTGCCCTTTAGGAACAGACTGTTCATCGGGAACAGACCGCCTTTCGGAAACAGAGCGCTCCTCGTTAGGTGTTTTGGCACCGTCCTTATTCACATTCCCAGCCACGCCGGCATCTTGTGCTGAGCCGTGTTTCTGAATCAATTCGGTCCCCTCACCCTGGCTCACATACAAGTGTCTGATAATGGCATCCTCCAAAGCACTCTTCAAAGCCATTGGCAATTGTTCCTTACTGACCGTTCCTAAGTCAACTGAAATCTGCTCTATATCACAATCATACATAGAGCCCAAACGAGTGATAACCTCGTCGACGATAGGCAAGGCATACTTCTCAAAACAAGCTTCTGTTTCGGGAATAGCATCGTCTTTCCTCACCGTAGCAGGGAGCGTCAAATCAAACACAAGGTTATGGATCAGGTTCTCATCCACCGTTGTCATTCTTTTCACTGACAAAAATATTGAATAATCCGATAGGACCACCTTGCTAACATGAACTTTTTGCACCCTTTTGCACGCTTTCATTCTTTTTTTGCATAAAATCGCCTTAGATTAGCACACCTTTTCGTGTTTTTCCTAAATTTGTGGTCGCTTTTTACGACTCAAAAATTCATTCTATATGTACAAAATCGAAAAACACCCCATTTTGGACATCCCACAGGAAGACCTTGTGGAGTTCAAATACGAAGGCAAGACCGTTAAAGGTCAGCGCGGCAAGACCATCGCCGCCGCCCTTCACCAAGCCGGTTATCCCGTCCACAGCCACTCGCTCGACGGCCGCAACCGAAGCCTCAACTGCGGCATCGGCAAATGCGGTGCCTGCGAAATGCTGGTCGATGGCAAGATTCGCCGTATCTGCATCACCAAAGTCGACGGCGTCAAGGAAGTGCGCCGCATCGACAAGGAAGACACCATCCTTCCCGAGCCCAAGGAGCAGCAGCCTCGCGAGGTGAAGGTCTACAAAACCCAAGTCGCCATCATCGGTGCCGGTCCCGCAGGTCTCGCCTGCCGCGAGCAACTCAACGCCTTCGGCATCAGCAACATCGTTGTCGACAACAACGCCAACATCGGTGGTCAGTTCAACATGCAAACCCACCAGTTCTTCTTCTTCGAGAAGGAGAAGAAATTCGGCGGCATGCGTGGCTTCGACATCGCCAAGACCCTGGCTGGCGACAACCACGAAGGCATCCTGTTGAACAACACCGTTTGGGACCTGCTTGAAGGCGGTCGCGTGGCCATCAAGAACATCGTCACGGGCGAGATTGGCTACATCGACGCACAACACCTCGTGGTTGCCACAGGTGCCGTACCTTTCATGCCGACCTTCGAAAATGACGATGTGCCGGGCGTCTATACCGCTGCCGTGTTCCAGAAGATGATGAACCAAGAGCATACCTTGTTGGGTAAGAAAGTCCTCACCGTGGGCGCAGGCAACATCGGCTACCTGACCTCGTATCAAGGCATGCAAGCGGGTGCCACCATCAAGGCCATCATCGAGGCCATGCCCCGTGAGGGCGGCTTCCCCGTGCAAGCCAACCGTGTGCGCCGTCTCGGCATCCCGATTATGACCAGCTATGTCCTGGTGCGCGCCATCCCCAATGCCGACTACACTGGCATCACGGGCGCCGTCATCGCCAAATGCGAGAACTTCAAGGCCATCCCTGGCACTGAACAAGTCATTGACGACATCGACATCATCAACATCTGCACCGGCCTCATCCCCGACAACCAACTGTTGGTGAAAGGCCGCGAGGTCTTCGGCCTCAACACTTACGGTGCCGGCGATGCCATCCGCATCGGTGAAGGCACCAGCGCCGTGTTGCGTGGCAAACAAGTCGCCTACGAGGTGGCCCAAGCCATCGGCGTGCGCTTCAACTACGACGATTATCTTGAGATTTCGAGACAATATATCGACTCGCAACAACATCCTGTGCGTCTCCTTGAGAAGCCCAACCTGCCTACGCCTGAGCGTATGATGCAGAAGGCTTTCGTGCAGGCCGACTGCCTCTATGGCTTCGCCTGCAATCCTTGCTCGTTCAGCTGCCCGCAAGGCGCCATCACCAAGCCTTCCACCAGCAGCACGCCGACCATCGACTATAACAAGTGCATCGGCTGTATGCTGTGTGTCTCAAGCTGCCCTGGTTTAGCTATCTTCGGCTATGACGTGCAGAAGTCGACCTGCTTCCTGCCCATCGAATATGAAGCACAGGAAGGCGCAGAGGTCTATCTCGTTGACAATGACGGCCAAAAGATTGGCGAAGGCGTCATCGAGAAAATCCTCAAGAAGTCGAACAAGACCAACGTGGCACGCGTGAAAGCCCGTTCTTCACGCCCCTCTGGCGAAGCCAGCAGAGTGTTCGAGTTGACGGATGTCAAGGGCTTCATCCTGAAAGACCGTTACAACGCCAACAAGGAACTCACCACACCGATTTCGCCCAAGAAATTGGCCGAAGGTGAGAGCGAGACCTACGTCTGCCACTGCGAGGACATCAAACTCGACCGCGTATTGCGCGTCATCGGCAACCGCAAGACCATCTCCGTGGATGAGCTGAAGCACATCACCCGTATGGGTATGGGTCCCTGCCGTGGCAAGCGTTGTATCCCACGCGCCCGTCAGATTCTGCGTTCCTACGGCATCGAACTGGTGGGCGACGCCACACCACGTGCCCCGCTGTCGAACCAAGTCAGCCTTGGCGACCTCTACAACCCGCACACCAAAGAGACCTTCATCTTCCCCGAAATGAACGGCGTGAAGAAAGAACAGGTCGAGGTGTTCATCGCGGGTGGCGGTATCGCGGGTAGCGCCTTGTTCCGTTACTTCTCCGAAGCCGGCAAGAAACCCGTGATGATCAACTACAGCCGTGGCGCTTCGTGGCGTTGCATCGGTGGTGGTCGTCCGGCCTTCTCCAACCCCGACATCGCCGACATCGCCGTGCACAACCACGAGATCTTCAAGAAGATGCAGGCCGAGCACAACATCAACTACCATCCGACGCATTATGTCAACTTGGTACATGATGAGGCAACCTACAATTCCTTAGACGCCTCACGCGCTTGGAGTGATGCCTACATGATTGAGCGCAAGGACTTCAAGAAGGAGATTTCGCCGCTGTGGGACGACAGCAAGGACACATACAGCCATGCCCTTATCACCCGCGACTGCTGGCAGGCCACGCCTGGCCGCGTCATCGACTACATCCGTTGGATCGGTGTGCAGCAAGGCGGTCGCTACTTCGAGGACTGCGAGTTGCTACACGTGCAAAAGGTGGGTGGCCACTATGTCACCTTGGTCCGCACTCACGAGGGTGAGTTCATCGAGTACACCTGCGACCACTTCGTCAACGCGATGGGTTGGGGTGCAGAGAAGTTCAACGACATGCTGGGCCTCGACACGGGTCTCTATCCCGTGAAGCACCAAGCCTTCATCACGCGCCGTCTGCCTATGATGGGACCCAATGGCGGCCCGCTCGACATGATTATCGACCGCCGTCACTACAAGGGCTTCAGCGCCGTCTACGGACAGCAGTGGGCCCACACCGGCCAGATCATCGGCTGCGCCAGCCCAGACACCGATGCCTACGAGGCACGGCAGAACATCAAGTACAACAGCAAGGAGTTCTTGGAGATCGTCTCCGAGGTCTTCGCCGAGTGGATCCCCAACTTGGGCGAAGTGAGCTTCTTGGCTTGCTGGGCCGGTCGTTACACCGAGCCGCGTTACATCGTCGACCCGGAGGTCGGTATCCTCACCGGCTTGCGCGGCCACGGCTTCATGCTCGGCCAATACCTCGCCAAGTTGTATGTGGACAAGTACCTCGGCAAGGAGGTGCCTGGCTACATGAAGGATTTGGCTTTGAGTGGCAAGGGCTTGAGCGAGAACGCGTTCAAGTAACCCAACCTGTAGAGACGTTGCGCGCAACGTCTTTACAAACAAAAGCATTAAGGCTGTCGCAGGATTGCGGCAGCCTTATTTATTTTGTTATATTTCAAGTGTTTGCAACTAAGTGTTCTCTATTCGCGAACAGAGAACACATAAAAAAGTAGGGAGAAAATACAATGGTAGGGAGAAAAGTTGTATCTTTGCGGCAAAAAACACAATATGAGCATCTGGGAAGAAATAGAAAAACTGATACAGACCTACGAAACCTTGGGCATTGGGCAACAAGTAGACTACGACAAGTTCTACTTATACTCACTTATCACCCACTCTACAGCCATTGAAGGCTCGACCATCACTGAGGTGGAGAACCAACTCTTGTTTGACGAAGGTTTAACTTCCAAAGGCAAAAACATCAATGAGTATTTGATGAACTTGGACTTGAAGGCGGCTTACGAAGCCAGTATTTCAATGGCAAAAGCCCGCACTGAAATAACGACTGAATGGCTAAAAAAAATGGCTGCCTTGGTGATGAAAAGCACGGGTAGCACTTATAAAACCGCTTTGGGTGAATTCTCTTCCGCCAACGGAGACCTAAGACTGGTGAATGTCAGCGCAGGAATCGGAGGCGCATCGTATATGGATTTCCATAAGGTGCCCAATCGATTACAGAATTTCTGCAACAATCTGAATGACAAGCGAAAAAACATCAGCAAAGAAGACAAAAAAAGCCAATACGAACTCAGTTTTGATGCGCATTATGAATTGGTGACTATCCATCCATGGGTGGACGGCAACGGAAGAATGGCCCGACTGCTCATGAATCATCTTCAATTTGAATACGGCCTAATACCCACAAAGATCCTGAAAGAGGATAAATCTGAATACATTCAAGCGCTTATCGACACTCGAAGAGATGAAAACTTGCAGATTTTCAGAGATTTCATGTTCAAAACGCTGAGAAAAAACCTTCAGCAAGATATCCAATCCTTTGTTGATTCGCAAAATGAAGTGGGGAGAAAATCCTCAATAAGTAGGGAGAAAAACAAAAATAGTAGGGAGAAAATCCTTGAGCTGCTGAGTGAGAATCCCAAACTCACCACGGCAGGTTTGGCACAAGCAGTGGGCATCTCATCAAAAGGTGTAGAGAAGCAACTTGCCCATCTAAAGCGAGAAGGGTTGCTTCGCCGCATTGGTCCCGACAAAGGAGGTCATTGGGAAGTCGTTGGTTTGTAACAAACACGAAAAAAGCCCAAGAATCGCTTCTCGGGCGTTTTAGGATAATGATTAAAACAGCATTATTGCTATAAGCATCATTCCCTCACGAATCCCATGATCGAATGGACATCCTGTCCTATGTCGTTAAGTTCGGCGGGATTGAGGAAGTCGATGGTCATATTTGTTTCGGTCAAAGTTGTGATGGTGCCAGTCATATCATATAACATCACTGTATCGTTGACCGTATGATGGATGCCGTCTTTTATGATCATTTTGTCTCCCTTCAAGGTATAATAGCCACCATTCTCTTCATTGTCGTCTGCAATCGCTGTTCCATCCTTCCTGAATTCGATGCTGTGTCCGACCACAGCCTCGTTAAGAAACTCATCAAAGTAATCGAAAGACTCGCCACCTATGGTCATCGACACCTCGGTAATTTTCCATTTCCCATAGACTTGGGGTTGTTTGTTGCAGGATGTCATCGCTGCCATGGTTGCTGCCACCAGCAGCAAGACCATGATTTTCAGTGTGTTTTTCATTTTGTCAGGTTTTTATTGGTTAAAATTTGAATCAAGGCTCCAATGGCACAAACAATTCCATCCGGATGGCATCCCCGTTTTTCAACACTCCACGAAGGATAAAGGTGATGCCGTCCTCTTTTTCCACAAACTCCATCCAACCGCTCTCAAAAGGCGATTCGTCGGGATAGGATGTTTGAGGATCCATATTAGTTTCGGCGATTGCTCCCGACACCCCTTCAGGTGAGGCATGCCATTCCAAGCGGTTGCCAAAATCAAACGAAAGAGGATAGTCCGTCCTGGTGGTCAGGTCGATGGTATGGCCCAACAAAACACTAGGAATACCATAAAAATGAAAGCGCATCAGAGGGCCGAAGAAATCCATTTCTGACTCTGTCACGATATCGAATTCGTCTTGACACGACTCAATGGGGCTGACGCTCATCTTATAGTTGGTAGTATTATAGATAAGCTCGTTCTGTTTAGGAGCAATATTGCGCCGTTTCACAGGTTCTTTCACACAGGAACCCAAAGTTGCCAAAGCAAGCAGCAACAGCATAATTTTCAATGTGTTTTTCATGGCTTGAAGGTTTTACAAATGAATTTCATAACCTACCGACAACGGTAATCCGATGAATGACAGGCATGTCCAATGCTCTTCTGCATGGCCCACCTTATAGGTAATCCTATCATGGCCCATCATGAATTGCAGTCCCAATCGTAACCGACTGTTTTCCGTCAATCTGATTCGACCTCCGATTTCCGACATGCCACCGAAACCGAAATGCTCGTATGTCCGCGCATCAAGCCAAGGATTGACAGCACGTTCGACATAGGGACCGGCATTCACATAAAACCATTTGTAACTGAATTCGATGCGGACAGGCAGACGGAAATAATTGTTGAATCCGGTGCCAGGCACACCGTCTTCCCAATTCTCGGGCTTGTCCGAATTGGTTCTCCTATATTGGTAGTCAATGCCGCCCAACAAAGACCAATGCTCGTTGAAATCATATTTGGCATCCACGCCCAAGTCGCCGTGAAACTTGCTCTCATAAGGCCCATACAGGAAATCGATGGAGCCAGCCACTTTTGCGTAGGGAATCAACGACCATCCCTTTGTGTTTTGAGCCGATGCCGACAACACGCAGCATAACAAACTCACAATCAATGCTATTCTTTTCATAATGCTATGATTTTTGCATGACAATTAAAAAAGCTACAATTATCGTACCACAAATTTGTTACTCATACCATTGTATTCATAAACATAGATACCAGGACGATAAGCTCTTACATTAAGGTCAACCCATTCTGCATCGGGATCGAGGGTCTTGGTATCCACCAAAACACCTCGGGAGTCATAGATGTGCATTTCAGCCGACTTCCCATTAAGGGTGTATGGGATGGACACCGTCGTATTAGCTGGATTGGGATAGGGATTTTGGGTCGTGACTATCATCTCATCGGCCGAGAAGTTGCCTTGGGTGGCATAAACCTCGATGTTGTAATTGTCGTAACTATTCGAAATCTCGAATCTCAGCTCATCGCCAGCCTTATACAAATAGGAAATCAGCGACCCCTCCTGCATAAACAGCACCTCACCGTCTTCGTTGAGGATCATTGTGTACATTTTGCCACCTTGCTTCCAAGGCGTAAGGCAAATCTCAATCTTGTCATCATTGTTAAAAAGGTGTTTCCCGGCGATGACCACACCAAAAGAGCTGTATCTGATGCCCCATTTCCCCTCTACGGTGAACGGTATTTCTTTAGTCAGTTGGAAATCGGCGTCATATACTGAGAAGCCCGTGATGGCTTCATCCTCATCCAAATCACAAACGACATACGAAACCTCAGGAAGGATCTCGTAGACATATTCATGAATTGAATTCTGGAAAACGCTATGAAGGCCGCCACTATTGTTGGTGAAGGTATGCTTCAAAGTGGCTTGCGAAAAAACTGGAATGAAGGCAAGGGCCAGTACCAAGGTTAAAACTGTCTTTTTCATTTGTTGTAATTTTTGATGATTGTTTGTTATTCATTTATTTGGTCTGTAGGGCTGTCGTACCATCCTTCGACAAACTCAGGAACCACGGCAGCCGCTTACTGTCATGGCTGTATATGCGGCTGCCACGGTGCGACAGCCCTACAGGACCGCGACTAACGCACCACAAATTTCTGTGTCACATCGCCCACGCTGATGAAATACATGCCCTGCGGCAAATTGGACACATCAATCTGTTGGGTTTCAACATTGAGGCTGCCCGTTTGGACGGTTTGGCCAATGAGGTTGGTGATTCGGAATGCGGAATTCTGAATTCGGAATGATGAATGCTGAATGGTGAGGACGCCATTGGTCGGGTTGGGATAAATGGTGAAGGTCACTGAGCCTGTCGAAGGGCCGCCTTCCTCGATACCATTATGCAGGTCAGTGTATATAGCATCGCAGTCGCCACGGTTGATGGTAAAGACCAGATCGCCAAATTTCCAATAACAGCGCAGCCCATGCACGCGAAAGCCTTTACCGCATGTCATCAGCTTTTCAGGGAAGAAACTACTGAGGTGACCAACACCGCACAAGATGTTACCACTGAAGATGTCGCCATCGTCGCTCACCCGAAGCATCTTGAACAAACGGCCATCATACTCATACAGATCCACCGCATCCACATGCATCGTGAGGCTTTCCGTGCCGACCTTGATGACCCAACTGTCGCCTTCTTGGGCACCAAGGTCATACAGCACGGTAAATTCCTGCAAATCCTTGTTCCACCAATACACCACCTCGTTCTCTTCATAGAGGTATTCGCGCGTCACCTCCTGATGCTCGCCCTTATCATATAAGGTGTTCGTGCGGATGATGATTTGCACGTCCTTATGGTTGATGGTCGTGTCAGCCGCATATTCCAGATGCTGGTAGGTGATGCTACCATTTTCGTTCTGGATTTCGTAGTACCATTCCGCTCCGTCAAAACCACAATCCTCTACAAAAGTGTCTTCGGAGAAATAGGTAGTCCATCCCGACGTAAGATAATCATCCAAAAAACCGCACGGGACAACCAGTTGGCTAACCGTTTGATAAGCAAGGGGCGTAAACGCATCAGCATCCAATGTTGGAGGCACAACCGCCAACGAGACAATCGTATCCAAAGCCATATCTGTCCAAAAAGCCTCAATCCCAATGTGTTCAACCGAAGCTCCGATAACAAGATATGAAAGGCTATCGCAAACCACAAAGGCCATTCGTGCAATATCGACAACAGAATTGGGGATAACCACCCTTTTTATCCTATCGCAACCAGAAAATGCCTCCATTCCAATGGAAAGCAACCCATCTGGAAAATCCACGGAAGCCAGGTTTCGGCAATTGGCAAATGCTCCGGCACCAATAGTGTCGCATGACAGAGGAATGTTGACGGAAGCCAGTTTCTCGCAATGGCTAAACGCCGCCATCCTAATGGCCTTAATGCCGTCGGGTAACACGACTTCGGTCAGTTTCGGGCAATGGTCAAGCATGTATTCGGGAATTTCGGTAATGTCCTCAGGTAAGTTAATCGAAATCAACGAGGAACACAGATGGAAAGCACCGTTTCCGATGGAAGTTACAGAATTTGGGATGCTGACCGAAGTCAATTGGCTCATACTGGAAAATGCATAAGGTTGAATCTCAACAACCGAATTTGGGATAACGAGTTCGCCCGAAAGCCCCGAACAGCCCGAAAAAGCACCTAAGCCGATATAGGTCAAGCCGTCAGGTAGCGTCAATGAACCCGTTAGCCCACTGCAACCATCAAATGCATTCCGTTGGATTTCCCTCACCGTATTGGGTATCACGAGTTCCCCGATAAGATTGCTGCAACTGGCAAAACAGTAAGCCCCAATGTCTTCCAACGAGTCGGGCAAAACAAGATGGCCATCAAATCCCTCACAGTCACAAAACACACCTTGTGTGGTATAGGAGTCAGTAAGACCTAAGTGTTTCACGGAATTGGGGATGACAAGGTCTCCCGTAAAGCCGCTGCAACCATTAAAAGCACCCGTCTTGATTTCAGTCACGGTATTAGGGATGTTTAGCGTTCCCATCAAACCAGAACAACCACTAAACGCCCAGAATTCAATTACTTCTAATGAATCAGGCAAAACAAGACTACCGTCAAACCCTCTACAATCTGAGAATGCCTCAATTCCAATCGTTCTCACAGAATTGGGAATGACAAGGTCGCCAGTAAAGTGATCACAGCCACCAAAAGCGCGATACCCAATTTCCGTCACCGTATTGGGAATCACCAAGTTTCCTGTTAAACCGGAATTGGCTTCAAACGCTTGGTCATTTATCTTCGTCACAGAGTAAACTATTCCCTGCCATGTTACCGTTTCAGGGATATTCAACTCTCCAATCGGGAATGAATCAATATGTCCATCAAGACGCACACAAGGTGGTTCATTGCTGATTATGGTGTACAACAAGCCTTCCGACTGGAAATCATAGGCCAAAGCTTGCACGGCGAAGCCAGCCAAAATCGCTAAGGTAAAGAATAACTTTTTCATTTTATCTGATATTTATTTGTTTATCAATCTGTTTTCCGTTTCGGTCTGTAGGACTGTCGTACCACGGCAGCCGCCTGTTGTCATGGCGGCACAGGCGGCTGCCACAGTGTGACAGCCCTACAGGACCGCGACTAACGCACCACAAATTTCTGTGTCATATCGTCCACGCTGATGAAATACATACCCTGAGGCAAATCGGACACATCGATCTGTTGGGTTTCATCGGTGATGTTGCCCGTTAGGACGGTTTGACCCATGAGGTTGGTGATTCTGAATGCGGAATGTTGAATGCTGAAATGCGAAGCATTCGACGTAGTCAATGCAGAATGATGAATGGTGAGGATGCCATCGGTGGGGTTGGGATAAACGGTTAAGGTCCCAAAGCCTGTCGAAGGGCCGTCTTCCTCGATGCCGTGCAATTCATTGTAGATAGCATCACAATCACTGTTGCCCATTTTGAAAACCAGTTCTTCATTCTTCCAACAGCAGCGGATGCCCTCCACGCTGAATTCTTCGCCTCGTGTCATCAGCTTTTCGGGGAAGAAACTCATCATGTGGCCAATGCCACATACAATAGTGCCACTGAAAACACCTTCTTCATCGCTCACTGCCAAGGCTTTATAAGGCATTCCATAGTAAACGAATTCACTCACCGCGTCCACATGCAAGGTAATGCTTTCCTCGCCCACGCTGACTTCCCACTCATCGCCTTCCTCTGCGTTGAAATCATAAAGCACGGTAAATTCCTCCAAATCCTTGTTCCACCAATACAACACATCATTCACTTCGTACACATATTCTCTCGTCACTTCGGTGTGCTCGCCCTTATCATACAAGGTATTGGTTCGGATAATGATAGTCACTTCCTTGTGGTTGATGGTCGTGTCAGCAGCACATTCCAGATGTTGGTAGGTAATGCTGCCGTTTTCGTTTTGGATTTCGTAGTACCATTCCGTGTTTAAGGCAGGCCCGTCCGTCATTTCAATAAAATTGGTGAACTCGTTCCAATAGGGTGTACTGATATATTCATCATAGCTTCCGTATGGAATGTAAACCGGGATGTCTTTGCTGGTGTATTGGAAAGTTGTAGCGTCCAATTAAGGAGGAACAACGCCATTGCAAGTAATGCTTTGCAGATCCGCGCATCTATAGAAAGCTTCTTCACCTATACTAACGACAGAGGCTGGTATGGAAACGTTTGTCAATTGACAACGATAAAAAGTATTGTCACCAATAGTGTCTATACCTTCGGGTATGACCAAACCTCCATCAAGTGTTCCACAATAGGCAAAAGCCCATTTACCAATATGAGTTACCGTTGGGGGAATTTCAGACTGTTCCAAAATGTTTTCAACAAAAGCGTCATCGCCAATATAAGTCAAAGAATCAGGTAACGAGATGTAATTAAAATTGGCAAAATGAAAAGCATAGTCATTGATTATTTTGACCGAGTTTGGAATGACAAGAGGCTGGGTCTCCTGCACATAAGCCGCAAAATGGAAAGCAAGACATCCAATTTCCACCACATCATCAGGAATGATCGTGTTTTTCGTGCCAAGGATCAAGATTTTCGTATCGCGTTCAATCAAGGCGTTGTTCTCAGAATAGTAATTGGGGTTGGCTTCGTCAACATGAATGGACTCCAATCTACTTCCACAGCACAAACCTTGATAGCCGATGTAAGTCACCGATGCTGGAATATCATAGCTCGTGATGCGTCTGTTTGCAGCGAAGGTTCTCTCTTCAATTCTTGTAACGCCTTGGGGAATCGTTATGGGGCCCGTCAAATATTCGAGCCACCAAAACGCACCATATCCCATTGATTCAAGGTTTTGAGGAAGCGTCAGACTACCCGTAACGCCAGAGCAGCCATAGAAAGCGACACTACCGATGGTACGGATATTGTCGGGCAGGACTATGCTGCCCGTAATGCCGCCACAATTATAAAAAGTACTATCCCCGATGGCCACAATGTCGTAAGTGGTGCCATCGTGTTCAACCGTTTCGGGGAAAATGACATCTCCCTGTGGACGAGGATAATTCCCCCAGCCGCCACTTGTAGGAGGAACCAGAGCCACTTCCTGGGCTTCCACATCAGTAATTTTGTAATAAAGTGTCTGCCCCGACTCACAAGTTGCCGAGAAGTCAAAATTGGCTTGTGCAATAACACTTAAATTAAAGGCAACTATGGCCGTGATGATTAAAAACAACTTTTTCATAGATCTAATTATTTGATTGTTAATTATTTGATTTCGACTTTATTTAACTACAGATTCTACAGATTGTACCGATTTCTTCCCGTAGAATTTATGGGTCGCAGGCTCCCGATTGATACGGATAGACTGTCATAGGCGGAAATCTGTAATAATTGGACGCTTGCGTCCTGCAAATTTCTCGTCGTATATCTGTCAAATCTGTGTAATCTGTAGTTTCTCATAAGATATTATTTGTTTTGTGATTAAACCGCATTGACAATTTCCTCAAAGGTCCTTGTATCGTCCGTGAGGTTCATCTTCATCTGTTTGATGCGGGTCTTGCGGCGGTAGTACGACTCGGTCTGGGTGTCCAAGAGGATGGAAATCACCTGGTTGGAGAAACCGTTCTTGGAGAGGCAGCAGATGCGCACATCCCACTTGCCGAGTTTGGGATAGAGTTCGAGGAGGCGCTGCGAGAAGCCGTCGTACACCAAGTCGGTGAGGCTGATGAAGTCGGCCCAGTCGTCATCGCTGAGGACGAAGTTCATCGTGTCGGCGGTCACTTGGTCGCCAAGGTTCTGCGCCGTGGTATAGACCTTGTTGCGCCCCATGATCTTGCTCGTCATCAGCAGGTCTTTTTGCGAGAGCGTCTGACGGTCGCGGCGAAGGTCGTCGTTGGTGCGGATGAGGTTTTCCATATCGCTCACCAGCTCGTGGATGCGGTTTTGGTCGCGATCCACCTGACTGCGGAACTGCTCCACGGCCAATTTGTGGTCGCTCACCTTCTTCCTCACAATCAGCACGATGACCAACAGCGCAATCACCGCTGCGGCAATGATGAGCCAGAGTTTGAGACTGCGGTTGCGAAGCAGGCTCTCCATCTCGCTCTTTTGGGCCTTCAGTTCATATTCGGCCTTAAGGCGTTGAAGGTTGTCGGAGGCATGTTCTTTGTCGGCCTGCATCATGTTTTGCGTGAAGAGGTCTTGGTATTCCATGGCCTGCTCGAGATGGCCTTCGTTGTAGGCGATGGCGTAAAGCGTTTGGTACACCGACATCTTCAGTCCAGCGCGCTCGCTGCGGAGGGCGGCTTCAAGGTATGGCTTAGCTTCGGCGTAGTTATCTGTGTAGTAGTATAATACACCCATCGTCATGTTGGCGATGTCGGTGTTATTGTCGTCAAGCTCGCCCTCCAAGGCACGACGAACGCAAGTCATGGCTTCAGGATAATTGCCCACGGGCAGGTAGTAGTCGCGGCCCATCTCAAGGTAGATGTCGCTCTGCATGGCCTTATCGTTTAATAAGGTGGCGATGCTGAAGGCCGTGTCGTAGTAATGCTTGGCTTGGGCAAACTGCTCCAGCGACTTCGCCACGCGGCCGCAGTTGCGCATCGTGGTCATCACGGCAGTGGAATCGTCGATTTGGCGGAAGCACGCGACGGCTTCGCAGTGCATCTTGAGGGCATCGTCGAAGAGGCCGTGTTTGTTGTACATCGCGCCAAGATTGTCTTTGAGTTGGCCTTCGAGGCGGAGGTTTTCGGTGGTTGACTCGCAGCCTTGCATCAGCGTGAGGGCTTGCAGGAAACACTCGGTGGCCTCTTCCGAGAGGCGTTGCTGGCGCAGTTCGGTACCTTCTTCATATAAGGCACGCGCCTGCTGCAGGCGTTTGGCGGGTGTGTCGCACGAGGACAGCATCACGCCAAGAGCGAGGGTCGTTAGGATGAGTGATTTTAGTGTTGATTTCATAGGGGTTGAATTTTATCTGTCGGGCCTTCGACGGGCTCAGGCACCTTAACTTCACGTGACAGCCAAGGTCCCTGAGCCTGTCGAAGGGCCGAAACACATCGCAAAAATATACAGAAAAAACGCTTGTCAAGAGGTTTTTGGAGGGCCTCTCGGTTTTGTCCATGCTTTTTTGGATTGTCCAAATTTATGTCATTAGAAATCAATGATATAGTTTTTGCATGGACAAAATTTTGTCCCTATGATTTTTTGAAAAAAAGGATAAAAATCACAGTCTTTCGAGCCAATGAGAGAAGAAAACATCGCCCACAGAGTAGTCTATTCCCTCAAGACTGACCTCAACATTGAGCAATCCTTTTTCGCTAAGCGACTCGGCCAACTTCCGCGAAGCCGAGGCGCCACCAATCTGATACCGTTTCAGAAAATCGGCAGCAGTAATCTGCCTGACCCTCCCCTCTTTGGCTACGGCAATGAGATAGTTCCATTGCTTATCGGTCAACATTTGGCGGTACTGCAAATAAACGGCCTCGCTTTGTTTTAGTAACTGATTGCAAGTGCTTTTCACTTCGGCCAAGTCAATGGTTTTCTTTCCGTTGGCATAAATAGCATGGCACAACTGTTGGGTATAGTAAGTCACCCGTTGTGTCCAATCAAGAACGAATTGAAGGGCTTCGTCGGTGATGCTTCGCTTGCCACTGCCAAACAACTGGCGGATAAAAGCAGCGTAACGCTCTTCCGAGATTTTTCCCAAAGAAACAAAAGTCGTACTCGAATAGAAAGGTTTCCGTTCATTGGCAAAAATGTCCGTCATGATATGCTTTTTGCTGCCACAAAAGATAAAAGTAAGATTCTTGCATTGCTGGATATATGTGCGTAACAAGGCTTCCATATTTTGCTCGGGATATTCCCTAATCTGCTGAAACTCATCGATGGCAATGACAATAGGCGAATTCTGTCCATCAAGGAATTCGAATAATCCGCGCAAGGTGTACTCCTTTTCTTGAACCGTCTGGTAAGCGATTTGCAACTGGGGCTGACCCGTCAAGGTATCGTAGGTAACCTGTGGCCTAAACGACTTGATATAGTTCACCAACCGCTTGCCAAATGTTGACTTTTCCGGAATAGCACTTAATGCCGCCTCCGCAAACAATTTGATGAACCCGTCAATATTGTCCGAAGCAAAAATGTCCACATACACGGTTTGAATGTTAGGATAAGACGCTTTTATTTCATCAAACAACCTAAAAATCAGCCCTGTTTTCCCTAATCTTCGGCGCGAAATCAAAGTCATATTGGTCTGGTTTAGACAGTTGCGCAACATCAGTTGCAACTCTTCCTCACGGTCGCAAAACAAGTCTTTCGACTCGTAAGCTTTGATGACAAAAGGATTATCCATAGCAGCATTTTTTGTATTGACGCTGCAAAGATATATATTATTTTCAAATTACACAAAAGGTGTTACACAAAAAGTGTAACACTAAAAGTGAAATCAAAAAAAAAAAAAAAGACGCTGCCGAAAGGCAACGTCTTAAACATGCTCTAATTCTTGATAAAAACTACTCTTTCTCGTTCCGCATCTTGACAATCTCTTCCTGCTTGTCCTTCGGCGTTGGCATGTACTGGTGGAACTCCATCGAGTAGTTGGCGCGACCAGAGGTGAGGTTGCGCAAGGCGGTGGCATAGCCGAACATCTCCATCAGCGGGACGAAGGCATCCAACTTCTGCGAGCCCTTGCGGAAACGACGCATGGCCTCGATGCGGCCACGGCGCTTGTTGACGTCGCCCGTCACATTGCCAATGTAGTCGTCGGGCGTGTTGATCTCCACCTTCATCACAGGCTCAAGCAGCACGGGGCTGGCTTTCATGAAGGCCTGCTTGAAGCACATCTGGGCGCAGAGCTGGAAGGCCATGTCGCTGGAGTCGACGGGGTGCGAGCTGCCATCCACGAGGACACATTTCACATCCACCACGGGATAACCTGCGAAAGGACCTTTGTTCATGGCCGCAGCCAGACCCTTCTGCACCGAGGGGATGTATTCCTTCGGAATGACGCCACCCTTGGTGATGTCGACGAACTCGAAGCCGCCGCCCGGGTTGGGCTCGAAGCGGATGACGGTGTGGGCAAACTGGCCTTTGCCACCAGTCTGCTTCACATAGCGGTAGTTGCACTCGAACGGTGCGGTGATGGTCTCACGGAACGACACCGAAGGCGCGCCCACCGTGACCGGCACCTTGAATTCTTCCTTCAGGCGGTCGACGATGATCTCCAGATGCAACTCACCCATGCCGGCGATGATGGTCTCTTCCGTCTCCTCGTCGAAATGGGCGTGGAACGACGGGTCTTCATTGCAGAGCTTAGCTAAGGCCTCGCTCAGCTTACTGCGGTTCTTCTTGTCGTCAAGGTTGACCTTCATCTCGATAACCGCAGGTGGTATGTTAATGGATTCCAACAAGATAGGTTGCTCTTCATCGCAAAGAGTGTCGCCCGTCTTGGTGTATTTCATGCCTACGAGCGCCACGATTTCGCCTGCACTGGCCTCGTTGATTTCCTCGCGTTCCTTCGCCTTGATGCGGAAGATGCGGCCCACGCGCTCACTCTTCAGTTTGTTTGTGTTGTAAACGCTCATGCCGTTGGTCAACTTGCCGCTGAAGATACGGATGAAGGTCTGCTGGCCCACATACGGGTCGTTGATGAGCTTGAAGGCCAGGGCCGAGAAAGGTTCGTTCTCAGAGGGATTGCGGCGGTAGGTCTTCTCCTCGTTGGCGGGATCGTGCGCGATGACGGCACCCAAGTCGTTGGGCGAAGGCAGGTAGTCGACTATAGCATCCAAAAGGAGCTGGATACCTTTGTTCTTATAGGCAGCGCCACAAAGCACCGGCACCATCATCAGTTTGATAGTGGCCTGGCGGATGGCTGCCATCAGCTTGTCGGTGGGGATTTCGGCATCCTCAAGGTAGAGCTCGGCGATTTCGTCGTCGAGGTCGGCCACTTTTTCGATAAGGTTGCGGCGGGCTTCCTGGGCCTGTTCCATCATGTTTTCCGGGATGGGACCCACGATGCGTTCCTTCTCGATGAAGCGCACCGAGTTCATCTGCACCAGATCGACCATGCCCTCAAAGGTGGTCTCTGCTCCGATGGGCAGATGCAGCGGCACGGCGTTGGCACCCAAGTATTTATGCATCTGGTTGACCACCTCTTGGAAGTCGGCACCCGTGCGGTCCATCTTGTTGACGAAGGCGATGCGGGGCACACGGTATTTGTCGGCTTGGTTCCACACCGTCTCCGACTGCGGCTCCACGCCACCCACGGCACAGAACACCGCCACCATGCCGTCGATGACACGCAGCGAGCGTTCCACCTCAACGGTGAAGTCGACGTGGCCGGGAGTATCGATAAGGTTGATCTGATAGCCGTTCCAATGGGCGGTGATGGCTGCCGAAGCGATGGTGATGCCGCGCTCCTGCTCTTGTTTCATGAAGTCCATAGTGGCTTGTCCATCATGCGTTTCACCCACTTTACGGTTGACGCCCGTGAAGAACAGGATGCGTTCCGAAACCGTAGTCTTACCAGCATCGATATGCGCAGCGATACCGATGTTTCTCAATTTTGAAATGTTTAAACTCATTATTTTATCTGATTATCAATTATTTGCAAATACAAATCAAGGACTTGATTTGGGCTGCAAAGGTAGGGAAAAATTTGGAATATTTAGATGGGCAAATCACCTCTAACACTTTATTTTTCTTGCGTTCACATCAATGTGTATTTTGTAAAATACATTATTATTATGATTAGGTATCTTATAAAATACATTTTTAGTTAGATTTCGTATTTTTAAGAAAACGTTTATATAAAATAATTGTATTTCTGAAAAAACACTTATCTTTGCAACGACAAACCGAGTTTAAAAGCAAAAAAAACATAACTCCCTATGGATAAGCTATTTGACAGACATAATGAATATCTTTCCACCATTTCGATGGACTTCGTGCGCAGTTTCATCGATCGCATTGATTGGAGCATTCGGCTGATCGCTATCAAAGGGCCGAAAGGCGTGGGCAAATCGACGCTTATGCAGCAATACATCAAGCTGAACTTTGCGCCTGATGACCGTCATGTTTTGTATTGCTCGGCTGACACTAACTATTATACCACGCACACCCTAGTCGATACTGCCGACCAGTTCTGTAAACGCGGCGGACGCTATCTTTTTATCGACGAAATCCACAAATATGAAAACTGGGGTCGTGAAATCAAGGAGATTTACGACTTGCACCGTGATTTGCACATCGTCATCAGCGGCTCATCACTGCTGCAAATCAACGACGGACAATCCGACCTTTCACGTCGCCTAACGGAATACGATATGCCAGGATTGTCGTTCCGCGAATACCTAGCCATGGAAGCGGGCATCCATATTGAGCCATTGACGCTCAAGGAATTGCTTGCCGCACCTAACAAATTCTGCACAGAAGTCAAGCAACATTGTCATCCGTTGGAACATTTTCCCAACTATTTAAAAGCGGGTTATTATCCGTTTTATTTCGAGAACAAACGAGTTTACCAGAGTCGCGTTGAGACGGTGGTCAACTACATCATTGACAGCGAACTGACGCAATTCCGAGGCCTTGAGGTCGGTAACACACGCAAGATTAAGGCCTTGCTACAGGTATTGTCACAAATTGTCCCCTACGAAATCGATATTGCCAAGTTGTCGCGAAATATCGGCATTCAGCGTCCGACGACCCTGAAATACCTAAAGCATTTGGAGGAAGCCGCACTAATTCGGCAGTTATTCACCGAGCTTGACACCATCACCGACCTGCAAAAGCCCGACAAAATTTTGCTTGACAACAGCAACTTGCTTTATACCCTTTCGGAAGCGCAGCCAGAAATCGGAACAGTGCGCGAGACTTTCTTCTGCAACCAACTTCATTCGACGAAACATCGCGTGGAATACGGAGGCCTAAAGACTGGTGACTTCCGCATCGATAGAGACACCATCATAGAAGTCGGAGGCAAAGACAAGACCTACAAGCAATTGCAAGGCGAAAAGAATGCCTATATCGCCGCCGATGACATTGATAGCGCCTCCGCACGAAGGATTCCGCTATGGGCATTTGGATTTTTGTATTAACTTGAAAGCTGAAAACAATTTCGCATTCCATAAAACGCATTAACTGTTTTCGGCTTTATTGTTATGATTATTCTAAATCACTTTTTCCGAGATTACAGTCTTGACACAAGGTCTGCAAATTTTCCATGACCGTTTCTCCACCTTTTGACCAAGGTTTGATGTGGTCAATATGCAATACAAGTCCTGGCGTTGAGGAAGGCGAACGACCACAAATACAACATTTGAAACTGTCCCTAACCATCACCTTAAAGCGCATTCGAAGATTCACCTCTCTTTTTGTACGATGATAAATCCCCTTCTGTTCTTGTTGCATCTCCTCTTGTAATACAGTCTGATGTTGGGTTAAGCTATCCTCTTCGGTTCGATCTGCATTAATATATTCAACAAAAGCTTCTAATGCTTTCCGCCAGCCACCAAACCTACGCGTAAAGGCTTTAATGTCAAAAACAAATTCTTTCCTTCTAAAATCTGTTGACGACGGTTGTCTTCCTAGTTTTATCCAAACACGTTCTATTTCTTGGAACAATTCTTCATCACTATACCTTAAATTTGGCCCTGTTCGAAAAGGCGTGCTTTCCAAGCCCGAAACACGCATAATAGCATCCCATGATTTGTATTTTTTTACTTTTGAGCCGTGTGAATACCTGCCATACTTGGCATATTCTTCAATCGAAACGTAATTTCGCCCTAATTGGGCAGCAACTGCTCGGACATCTTCAAAGAAATCCTCATCCGATTCACAATAGAAATGGTTTATCAGATGTCCTCTTTCAAGTGCCAACTCTGCTTTCTTCAATGCCTCATTCCATGAGCCAAACCTTAGAACAATTGTTCTACTCCCATACTTTCCGTATTGCAAGTATTCTTTTTGCGTAAGCGAAGGCTTTTGGTGTATACCAGCCACCCTCTTCAAATCTTCAATCAAATCCTTATCAGGAACATTTCGATGATATTCATTAAGCACAAATTCCATATCATTATGTTTTTAATCATTTGACAAATCGGCCAACTATTCTTAATCCATTTTCATCCAATCCCTCAACTAGATACACTCCAGCAGCCCACTCTGAAACATCCAAGCAGACTTCTGCATTCCCATCAGCAGAAACCGACTTGACAAGCTGTCCCAAAGCATTGTAAACATTGATGGTCTTCATCCCCTCCGCTTCAATTGTAACAAAAGACGAGGCGGGCACAGGATAAACCTTTAACGATTCCGTTTGTATTTGGTTTTCAGCCACTCCCGTCGGGTCAAAAGTGTCGTTACCATCGGTAAGCCATTCGAGGCTGAAGTTGTAGAACACCGTCGAATAGCCCGAGGCACCAGCGTAGGCTTCCTCGACATAGAGTCCAATGGTGCCGTCGGGCAGAATGCAGAGCGAAGAATAGGCCGAGCTGTATGGCACGATGCACTTACTCACTGGCCAAGTCTCACCTTCATCGTAACTCACATAAACAGTCACATCGGTGCGTGAGTTGCCGTATGGCACCGAATGCAGCAGACGGTTCTTGTCGTGGCCTTGGTTTACAGAAGTGTAACGAATCATATCGCCGTTGCAGGCAGGTGCGGTGATGTCGTACCAAGTGGAAGTGGTGGGCTGCCAAGTCTCGCCGCCGTCCTCGGAGATGTTGTACCAGCGGTTGCCCGCGTGACGAATACTCATCAAGATGCGGCCGTCAACCAACTCCGTGACCTTGGCTTCGTCGCCCGAGGTGGAAGCACGACCCGACACATGCCAGGTCTGGCCGTTGTCGTCGGAATAAACAGCATGATTGTAGAGCACTTGTGCCGTGTTTTCGCGGATGGCAGCCACGAACATGATGCGTCCCGTAGAGGTGTGCAACCCGTTACCCGAACCGAAGAACGAGGCGCGCCATGTGCGCTGTTCGGGGATGATGCAGTTGTCGCCAAAGATGAAGTTAGTGATGTCTTCGGGCTCCGTCCAAGTCTGGCCGTTGTCATAACTCTTACAGATATAGGTGCGGATCGGATTCGATGGGGTGGAATACCACAAGCCTGGACCGCCCACAAAGCCAGCGATGAGGCCGTTGTCGTCGTTGCTCCACGCCAACGCGCAGTCGCCGAAGCCATGGTTGACGCCTGTGCCTAAGGCGATGGTGTAAGGCTCGCTCCAAGTGTGGCCGCCATCGGTGCTGCGGTTGCAGACGATGTCGATGTCCTCAGGCAGGTCGCCTTCGTTATATTTGCGCTTGTCGGTGACCGCTACGATGCTGCCATCCTTCGCCGTAATGACGGCAGGAATGCGATAATTCGTTGAGTTATAATCACCTGGCTGCAATAATAAGGTATGTGCAAGAATGATTTCACGGCTACCTGATGGCGATGGATTTGCAAGTTCGTATGTCTCTTCCGTCGTCGTAATCGACTTCAGTGAAACATCGATTGTATTGCCCTCAGTAGCATTGTCGGCCACTTGAGCCACAACCCAAAGGTAGTTGGTGCCTGTAAAAAGGTTGCCTTCCAGGTTGCAGGTCAGGTCGCCAGAAGCAGGCTCTATACTGCCCAACAAAGTGGCATTTTGAGGATGGCATTCATCAAAAGCATTGACCGTGCCTGTGGAATACACCTTTATCTCCCTAACATCGTTCAAGTCCGTCGCCCCCTCAAGGTTCAGCACGACTGACTGCAAGTCGACCACGGCATTATCACCACCAAACGACACCGCCGCTTTCAGCAGCACATCGTTGGCATTGCCACGCCCCGTCTTACGCGTGTCTTGGGTCAAGGTGACATTCAGGATTTCGGCACCACCGAAGTTGAAATTGACCATCTGTGCGTTGTGACCGTGGCCTGAGAGGTCGGCCAACATGTTGTCGTTAATCCATACTGTTGAGAAATCGTAGGCTGCTTTTAAATAATTTGCCATACCAGGATGCAGATCATACAAATCATCCGCACTCATGTCAACATTAATCTCATCGGCGTCCAATGCCATATGGTAGAATCTCACATTGCCGAACGAGCCGTTGCAGAAGTTGGCAGGCTGACCGCCGTTGTTGCCCGCCCCTATAAACAAGTCGTGCGTATTGGTCACAGCCCAGTCGTTCACCGGTGCCACCCAACTACTGTTGGTCTGTCCATTATGATAAATCCGAATCTCGTTGTTGGTGCGGTCCACGACAAGAGCAAAGTGCATCCACTCCCCTGCCGGAACCGTAACACCCGTATAGACCGAAAGGGCATGACCCGAAGTCGCAGTGGGTGTATTGAGGCCCAAGGATTGTCCAGCGCTACCTGTTCCAAAGAACTCATAGCCAGAGCGTTCGCTTCCAGCGCCCGTTACAGACATGTCGCGTTTGCAGACATAACGCGGGTAACTGGTATAGGTCTCGTTGCGCACCCAGCCTGTGACGGTGAAGCTTTGGTCGGCAGCGATGTTGAAGTCTTCGTGATGCGGTATGACCATATACTGGTCAGTGCCGTTGAATGTGATGTAATGGGCAGGTTGGGCAAAAGTCGTCGTCAAGGCCATCAGCATAACAGCGAGAGCAAGGAGTTTCTTCATGGCGATAGGTGTTATGTATTAAACGTCAGTGTATTGCGGGACAAAAATAATGATTATTCTACACAATCACAATTTTTTCATTTCAACTCCCCCAATTATCCCGATCCAGACTTCGGTAGTTAATAGCCTCTGCCAAGTGCCCCGTCTGGATGTTCTCGCTACCATCAAGGTCGGCAATGGTGCGGGAGACTTTAAGAATTCTGTCGTATGCACGAGCAGAAAGTCCAAGCCGGTTCATGGCATTTTTGAGCATATTACGGCAGTCATCATCTAGGTCACAATACTTCTGGATAAGTTGCGAGTTCATCTGTGCGTTGGCATGGATGGTCGGATATGCTGCATAACGTTCTTCCTGGATCTTTCTCGCCTTGATGACGCGCTCGCGCACCGCAGCACTCGACTCCCCTCTTTGTTTGTCAGACAGGTCTTTATAGGCCACAGGGACGACCTCCACGTGCAGATCGATGCGATCCATCAAAGGACCACTGATACGATTCAAGTATTGTTGTACCATACCTGGCTTGCAAGTACACTCCTTATCAGGGTGATTATAGTACCCACAGGGGCAGGGATTCATCGCCGCCACCATCATGAAGTTGGCAGGGAAGTCGACCGTCATCTTGGCTCGTGAGATGGTCACGACTCGATCCTCCATTGGCTGTCGCATCACTTCTAAGACTGTGCGTTTGAACTCGGGGAGTTCGTCAAGAAAAAGCACTCCGTTGTGAGCCAGCGAGATTTCCCCAGGCTGTGGATAGGTGCCACCGCCAACCAAACCAGCATCGCTTATTGTATGGTGCGGGCTACGGAATGGCCGTATTCTAACCAATGAGGCGTTGCGCCCGACCAATCCTGCCACAGAATGGATCTTGGTGGTCTCCAAGGCTTCAGCCATCGTCAGGGGCGGCAGTATGGTAGGCATACGCTTGGCCAACATGGTCTTACCGCTTCCAGGAGGCCCGATGAGAATGACATTGTGGCCGCCCGCAGCCGCAATCTCCAAGGCACGCTTGATGTTCTCTTGCCCCTTGACGTCGCTGAAGTCCAGCTCTGAATCAACATCCCGCCACGAGTCAATGGAGTCAATGCTTATGGGCTTTATTCCGTTTTCTCCATTTAAGATGGATATGACCTCGTGGATGTTGTCAACACCATACACCTCCAATCCCTCCACCACTGCTGCTTCGCGCGCGTTGGCTTTGGGAACAATGAGGCCTCTGAAACCGTCTTGTTTCGCCTTGATGGCAATTGGCAAGGTGCCTTTGATGGGTTTGAGTGTGCCGTCAAGCGAGAGTTCTCCCATAATGATGAACTGTTCCAAAAGGTCAGCATTGACTTGCTCCGATGCAGCCATAATACCTATGGCAATCGGCAAGTCATAGGCCGATCCTTCCTTGCGGATGTCGGCGGGCGCCATATTAATGACGATTTTTTTGTGAGGATAGTAGTATCCCAAATTAATGATGGCGGCTTGGATACGCTGTTGGCTTTCCTTAACCGCGTTGTCGGGCAGGCCGACCAAATAGAAGTTGATGCCTCTGTCGATGTTAACTTCAATGGTGACCTGAATTGCTTCGATGCCGAAAAGGGCACATCCAAATGTCTTTACTAGCATAATACTTCGTGTTTAAAGTTTCATGCCGCAAAGATGCAAACCTTGTCAAGAAAAAGCCGTTGATTAAACGTTTGTAGTCGACAGCAGTCGTTTGTTGTCGTTTGTTGTCGGATATATTGCTGATTATTACTTCTTTGGCTTATAACCAGATTCTTGAAAAACTAGTTGCAAATCTTTTCTCTCAATGAGTTTCTGGAGCGTAGTCTCATGATTCGAGACATATGCACGTATGATATTCAAGCCGAAAAACTCACCCAGACGCGAGGGGGCGTCGTTGCTGTAGGCTTGAGTGAAAGGCCCGTCACCAAAAAACATCATGTAGGCATCCAATTTGGCATCGTAGAGACGACGATTACCGACGATATCGGCCCAAACCTCTCCTTCGTTCTCCACCGCCCATTGCCATTGATCGGACGAATAGCCGAGCAAGGTACTATCAGGCAACTTGGGACACATCGCTTCTATAAAGAAATTGCGGCGACCGTAAAACACCATCTCGCCCACCACTTGACCTTGTTTGCGCCACTCGTAGAGATAATTCATATATAGCTGCTCTGCCACTTCCTTGGATAACGTCGACAAATATCTCCGTAACGAAATATATCTAGGCATCCCAATTTGGTCGTAGATCTCCTCGTCATTCAAATACCAATCCAAAGATATGACCAACTGGTTGTCGATGATCTGAACTGGCGGTTCGTCAGGATGGACACCGGTGATGCAAGTGTAGGCCTTTTTAGGTAGTTCTATATCAGGATAATAGTAATGGAAATGCGCCAACACATCCTCCACCAAAGGCTCCACTTCTTTCAAGTCAGGAAAAGCGGCTTTCACCTTTTCATGCAGGACTATGCTAAACGGGTCGGTAGCAAAGTCCTTTAGGTATTTCACTGCCTCAAGATTGTTGAGGTCGCCGCTGAGGAAAATGCGATAATCGTTCTGAATCTTCATCAATTCATTTTGGAAGTCAGCCGTGTCCAAGTTAAACAGCACCTCTTCATAACGATTGAATTCCAAATCGTAGGGCTCAGGAGTGATAGCGAGTTTCGATTTATATGCAGGCTCTTGTTCCTGGCAGGAAGCCATGACAAGGAAGAGACCAAAGAAGGCTAAGGTTTTTGCTATTGTTTTCATCTTCATCAGATTAATTGTTGTCTAAGCATCTCGTATGCCATGATTGTGGCACGGTTGATGACGTTCTCGCGGTCCTTACCGAAGTTGAAGCATTTCGATACGACACCCTTAGAAGACGCCACCCCGATCCACACGGTGCCAACAGGTGTCTCTTCTGTGCCGCCACTTGGTCCTGCGACACCTGTCGTGGCCACTCCAAAATCAGCTTCCATCAGATCGCGAACACCTGTGGCCATGCGCTCCACCACCTCCTGACTTACGACGCCGTGTTTTTCAATCACCTCAGCAGGCACACCCAACACCTTCGTCTTCATCGGTGTAGCATAGGTGACCGCAGTACCTTTAAAAACCTCAGAACTGCCAGGAATCAACGTGATGACATGGGCAATATTGCCGCCCGTACAGCTCTCTGCCGAGGCGAAAGTCATTCCTTTATTAATTAATAGGTCAAAGATCGTACGCTCAATAGGCTGGTCCTGCATGGCAAAGATATACTCGGGAATCAGGTCCGTCAACTTGGCGATTTCCCTATCTAAGGTCTCATGAAGCAATACGGCATCCTCATGTCTGCCGCTAAGCCTCAGACGCACCATGCCGTGCTGTGGCAAGTATGCTAAAGAAAGGAATTGGGGCAACGAGTCTTCCCATTCTTTTATCTTGTCGGCCAAGAACGACTCGCCGATACCTGTGGTCATGACGACACGCTTCTCGTAAGGCACAGCATGAAAGCGTTGTTTGATACGAGGCAGCAACTCAACAGTGAAAATGCCTTTCATCTCAAACGGCACACCCGGCATAAAGGCAAACACCACGCCTTTTTTCTCCAACCACATACAGGGAGCAGTACCATAGGTGTTCGGGATATACTCACACGCCTTCGGCAACATGGCTTGGCTGCGGTTACGTTCGCTCATCTGGAAGCCACGATGTTTAAACAGTGAAACCACGTTATCGTATGCCGCTTGGCAAAACACCAGTTCCGTATCGAAGAACTTACAGACTGTTGGCTTCGTGATGTCGTCGGCCGTGGGGCCCAACCCACCAGTGACTAAAACGAGGTCGGCATCCATGCAGGCATTGAAAGCGTCAAGGATAGCCCTCTCAGAATCACCTATGGTCAGAGTAGAATCCAGCTGGAAGCCCGCACTCGAAAGATGCTCACCCAGCCACGCCGCATTGGTATTAATCACTTGTCCAATCAGCAGTTCATCACCAATCGAGATGTTCTTTATGACTATTTCTTTCATCATTTTTCAAATTTGTGCAAAGATAGGCCATTTTTCGAGCCAATCTCACAAAATAACGGGCATTTCAATTAATTTCGTATCTTTGCGTTCTCAAATTCAATAGGATTATGAACCAACCTATCCCCGCTTCCCAGCTCGTCCTCAACAGCGAGGGCGCCGTATATCATTTGAACCTGCATCCCGACCAATTGGCCGACGACGTACTGTTGGTAGGCGACCCTGGTCGCGTCGAGCTCGTTGCCTCTTTCTTCGACAAGATTGAGGTGGAACGCCAAAACCGCGAACTCGTCACCCGTACCGGTTATTTCAACGGCAAACGCATCACCGTTCTGTCGACGGGCATGGGCACCGACAACTTGGACATCGTGATGAACGAACTCGACACCTTGGCCAACATCGACCTGAAAACCAGGATGCCTAAGGATGAGCATCGCACATTGAATCTCATCCGTCTTGGAACCTGTGGCGCCTTGCAGCCCGACATTGAAGTTGAAGACAGCTATGTGGCCACTCGCTACGCCATTGGTTTGGATGGCTTGATCTATTTTTATGAGAAAAACAGGGAAGTGAACGAGATTGCCATGCGTGATGCATTCATCGAACAGATGGACTATCCGAAAGACCTACCCCTACCCTATGTCGTGGGATGCTCCAATGCGTTGTTTGACCGTCTGGCACAAGGCTACTACCAAGGGGTGACAGCCACGGCTCCCGGCTTCTATGGTCCTCAAGGCCGCACGTTAAGGATGAGACTTGCCTATCCGGAACTCAACAGCAAGATCGAGTCGTTTAGCTATCAAGGGTGGCGCGTGTGCAATTTCGAGATGGAGTCATCGGCGCTCTATGGCCTCGGAAAAATGATGGGTCACAACTGCCTGACCATCTGTGTCGCCATAGCCAACAGGGTGACTGAAAAATTTGCCACCGACTACCATCCTTATGTAAAAAAACTCGTTCTGAACACACTTGAAAGGCTGTCCAAGAAATAAAAAGCAGGAATTAATTAAAAAAAAGTGAGTTTTTTTACATTTCTGCTTTTGGTATGAAAAAAATGTCTACTTTTGCAGCGCAAAAATTATGAGCATAATCAATTAATCAAAAGTAAAGTATAAGAAAAAGCTATGAAGAAAGTATTTATCGCAATCGTTGCCTTTATGGCATTGTCCTCCTCCGTGATGGCTGCAGGACATGTTGATTCGGTCCGTTATTTGACCACCAAGTTTGGTCAAAATTGGTTCATCTCCGCTGACGCTACCGCCAACTGGTGGCAAGGCAGTATGAGAGTTCCGGAAGGCTACAACAACAGCTACACTGCTGTTGAATGGGGCAAGCCCACCTTCGGTTTCACTGCCAATGTTGGTAAGTGGATCAACCACAAAACTGCTGTCAGACTGAGATACAGCAACACCAGAATCAACAGCTACATTCATCGTGCTCCTCAAGGCGAGAATGACGACCTTGGTTTCATGTACGAAGAGAACGCCACTCCTGTTGAGGGCAACGTTTACGCTACCACCATGCGTTACCACAACCTGATGGCCGACTTCATGGTCAGCCCCATCGACTTCTTCCAGGGTTACTACAATGAAAACAGAGTTTGGACTCCTGTCCTCTACGTCGGTGCCGGTACTGGTTACACGTCTGGCGACTTCTTCGCTCTGAAGTCTATCATCAACAACCTTTCCAAGAACAAGCCTGAAGTCGCTGGCAACTTTGAACTGGCTGCTGGTGCTGGTTTGCTCAACAACTTCCGCCTTGGCGAACATCTCGACCTCAACCTCGATATCAACTGGACGTTCCATCGTTGGACCATCGACTCATGGGCTGCCGAAAAGTTTGAAAACGGTCCGAGACCCAAGAGATTCGACAACCTCTATTCTGCTGCCTTAGGTCTCACCTATTACTTCAGCAGAGAGTATGACCTGCCCAACAACTGCTGCGATGAAATGGACATCATGCGCCGCAAGCTCGACAGCCTGATGAACCTTCCCGCTCCTGACCCGATCCACGACACTGTTGTGAACTTCGTGAACGTTCAGACCGAAGACATCATCAGCTATCCTTTCTCCATCTTCTTCAACCGCGACTCCTATGAGCTGATGTCGAGAAGAGACCTCATCAACCTGAGAGAGATTGCTGAAGTGGCCAAGAAGAACAACTTCAAGATCCGCCTGAGAGGTTCTGCCGATAGCGCCACCGCTACCCCGGCCTACAACCAGACCCTGTCTGAGAACCGCTGCAACAAGATCAAGAGCGAGCTCATGTCGATGGGTATCCCGGAGAGCCAAATCATCCTGCTGCCCGTGGGCGGTGTTAAGGAACTCGATCCTACCGAATTCGACCGCCGCGTGCTGGTTGAGCTCATGCAGGAAGCTCCTAAACAATAAACCAATCAACACAACAAAAAAAGCCTGGCGGTTCACGTCAGGCTTTTTTTGTTGCTAATTGAAAAATGATTCCTATCTATTCTTATGAATTGGCAATGGTTTTTTGATAGTTTTTTTCGGTAG